>Ga0214543_1003438_pt1 | contig 30716 bp, 9 predicted proteins | sample CNSS2metaG_FD_160094 | JGI IMG/M metagenome (GOLD analysis project Ga0214543, IMG submission 160094) | Root nodule microbial communities from cowpea collected in UCLA plant growth center, Los Angeles, California, USA - CNSS2 | ecosystem: Host-associated > Plants > Roots > Nodule | place: USA... | reverse complement strand
AGAAAGGTATATATATATATATATATATATATATATATATATATATATATATATATGATTTATTTAGTAAAATAGAATTTAATCTATATTGATTTGCTACTTCAAAACCTAATCTTCGTATTTTTGTTTGGATTGAACGGTGAATGAATAAACAAAAATAAAAAACGAAGTTGTTTAAATTAAGAAAAAAGAATAAGAAATAAAATAAATAAATAGAAATTTGATTGTTCAGCGAACTAATGGGAAGGGACAAATTAAAAAAAATGTAAATTAATTAAGAAACACAATAAAATATCAAAATATTTTTAGATACATTTAATAAAAGTAAACATAAAATTAAAATTAAAAGAGAATTAATTATAAAATAATTATTTTATAAGGTTACAAATAGTGTAATTTTAAGTGTAATTTTTTAAGAAATTATAACTATATATTATTTGTTTTCTAGCTATCAATTTAAAATGTGAAAATATAACAAAATTATTTTTTTATTTAGTATATTAAATTTATATTTTTTATAAAATTAAATACTATCATTAAAATAATTGATTATATAAAATAGTAAAATTTATTTCATTTTATTTATTATAATACTTTTTATTTATGTATTTACGGAACGAAATGCACACGATGAATACTTCATAAAAAAATCTTTTCGTCACTCTTCAATCTCTAATTCGATGTGTATTCAAGTGGAGATATCATCAAAGTTCGAGAATTTACCTAGTTGAGTTTGGATCACGTAAATAATACCTTGATTAGTTTGTTTAATTATCTCCTAATCACATTTAAACTCTTAATCTGTGCTGATTACATTTTATCATTATTAGTCTTGGCCATAATCTCATTGTGCATGATATTTTGTTATTTGAGATGACCTCATTAATTCACGACACAATCTAATATAATATCAAGAAGTCTAAGATGATCATGGATACGTAGGTCAAAATAGTATTGAGTACGTGGTATGAGATGATTTCAAATATATATAATACACTTTTTATTATGTCATAATAAATCATAATTATTTTACTATATTTACTTAATTATAATAAAATATTTATATATAAAATTATATTTAAAAATATAATTAAATGTGTAGTAAATATTGTATTAATATTTGTTACGCTATAACATAATTAATTAGTTACGTTTGCCTTTTTTTTAAATTTTTTCACAAATTTTGATAAAAATATAAAATAATATTTTATGGGGTTTTAATATTTTCGGATTTTGATTTTAGAGTTGTGTTCGCTTGTCTCTATGTTTCCACTCATGTAAAACAAATAGATTAATATTAATAAAGTAAAAGGAGTTGAAGACTTTAAATGTTATTTAGAGTTTACAAAAATCGCATAAGGAGAATAGTCCATTTATATTAAAATTAAAAATATAAAATTTTAAATTCATATTTAAAAAATTGTCATACTTTTAAAGATATTTTTCGTTTTTATTTTTGACTTCACTTTATATTTTTGAAGAATATGTTTATTATTTCATTGATTAAAGCTCACCTTAAAGATTCTGATAGGGAGTAAAATATTATTATCCAATCCAAAGTTGTTTTTTAGCAATTTCTCTTTACGAAGGGATTGGATTTTTAGGAATAGGACTTGCATATGTCATACCATTGTTAGACCATCACCGTAAAACAATGTTCACATTATTTATTAGAGTTTTATGTGTAGAAGTTTAGTTTTATTTATTTAATAAAATTTGTTGGTCATGTTTGAATTGGTTTGAGTTTCAACTTTAATGATTTAAAGATGTGTGTTTATTTATGAGTTTAACAAGAGTTCAAGTTATATTCGTACAAATTAAAGTCACGTTGATATTTTAAGATATATAAAAGTACAAATTGTTATACTCATTTTCTGAAAAGGTTCGAAAACAAGTTGGTTATGCCATCTAATTTTATGATATTTTCGCCACAATGACATATTTTTGTTAAGCGAAAATATATTAAAATTTTAGTTTTTGTTATTAGCTCTATTTTAGTTCAAGTAAATATTTTTCGTTCAAGTGAAAATGGAGTACAAATGTGTTTCTCTTTTCGTTATATTTTTGTCCAAATAAAAAGTTTTCACTCAAATAAAAATAATTTAGGCTCAAACTATAATTTTTTTTCTGTTGATTATATATATAGAGAGAGATGTGTAATGAAAGTTTTTTCTTCTTCTTTAAAATGAACTTCTAGCTTACATTATTTGATTATTTGATGTGATTGTATTGTTTATAATTTATACTAATCATGTGTTATAAGAAAATATATAATGTTTTAAGAGAACAGTAATAAAAAATAGTTGAAGACAAAGAAAATAAAATTTACATTCTGTAATTGTTTACTTTCCACAAAAATAGTTAAAAATAAAGAAAATAAAAATTATATTTTGTAATTATTTACTTTTCACAGTAAAAAAAAAATATTTTAAGAAAATGTTAAAGGATAATCTAAATTTATGAGAACTCGGATAGTTTTTTTTAATTGTAATTTGTATATAACGATTTTTTTTCAACTAAATAATTATCATAATTTATTATTCCCTATGAACTATAATATATAATGATTGAGGTAACTATTTTTACAGGAGTAACAATGTGGCTAAGTCCGATTTGTTTTGACATATCCTACACTTAGCTCGTAAATGTAAGTTAGGTTTGTCAACTCAACATAAGTTATAGCATGTGGATTGGTCTTTTTTAAAAAAAAAAAAACTTATGATAAAGTTTTTAATATATAGTTTTTAATATACAGTAAATTGGGAAATTTTAACAAGTTCACAAAATTAAACAAATTGAGAAGTTTGATAATAAATTAATCATTCAACATTTTCATCATATTTATAATTTTAATTTGACATACAGAATGTATTCTTCAAATTTTAGCACATGCAAAAATACATAAGTGCAATCTTTTTTATGCAAACCGCAGACCAACATACTTGGGTAACAAGTTATATGGATCGGACTTCGACAGATAGACAAATTCAATATCTTAACCTATTCCACATTTTGTATGGACTTGCGAGTCAGTCCGCCGAATCAAATTCACATTGTCATCCCTAATTATGCAACATTCATCTCAACTAATGGACGTAGGAAAAGACAATGTCATGTTAGTTGACAACAAATAATCTAGCATAGAGGGGGGTTGGGATCCCCTTAACTTTTTCTCCAAATTTGCAAGACAAATATTTTTATTAGGTATCTGAATTTAATAATAAATTAAATGATTATTTTTGTATTAATTAAAAATAATAATTAAGTTCACTTAACATATTTTAAAAATTATTAAAAATATATTTATGGAAAATAATATTAGACGTAAAGATTTTTCTTTAAAATTATAATATTATATAAAAGTTAAAATTAATTTTTTTATATATTTATGTCTATAAAAAATAAATATTTTTTAATATATTTGAGTATGAAAGTGAGACTCAAGTGTCATTTTTTTTACAATGTTGTTATTTTGATGGTAATAATATATTATTTTCTTTTTAGATTAATATTTTATTTCTTCCATACAGTCTTCATTTTAGATATATTATTATTTCATTTTTGAAAATTTTTCAAATTATTCCTTTTCATATTTTATTATAAGCCATCATTTTTATTTTAAACACTTGAAATAATTGTATTTGCAATCAACTTTTCCTAATAACAACCAACATTTTGTTGGTCTACTACCCGTTTCTTTTTAAGCACAGTTTTAGTTTAGTATTGCAGATAAAGCAAATTTACAAATATCATATGGAGGACTGATGACTGAAATTTTGAAGTACACAATAGATACACAAGATTATATAATTAAGTTTCGGAAAAACATATTCAAGATGATAAAATGATACACATTATTATTGTGAATAATAATACATCGAATAACATAAGAAAATATAATGAAAAATATATTTATCGTTTCTTCCGAAATAAACAAAAAGAAAAATAGGACATTTTCAAATACAATCCTACTATGCTAGCTTGGTCTATAGATTAAACTTTTATTCCCCTATTTGCGTAAGCTTTGTCATTTCTTTTTCCGATTAATTTCCACTTTTAAGTCTCACAATTCTTAGAATATGCATGCAAAAAGTGAATTTTATTGAAATTTTGTGGAATTGCCAAATTGACTTTAGGGGCCTTTCTCTCCTTCAAAGAGACGCAGTGGAAGCAAATGATCCGGGGTCTTTCTTCCTACACCACCTCTAAGTATTTCTTTTGCACCTCCAAATTTTTTTTAAATTTCCAAAAAGTCCTTAGACCATTTAAGAAACCCACGGACATCACACTTCCAAAATTACTTCTGGATATCGACTTTCAGAAGTCAAACTATATGATTTCCGGAAGTCAAAATATATCACCGAAAGTCAACTTTCAGAAGTCAAAATATATCACCAGAAGTCGACTTCCGAAAGTCAATTTTCGGAAGTCAAAATATATTACCGGAAGTCAACTTCCGGAAATCAAAATCACCGGAAGTCAAAAAATATTACCAGAAGTCGACTTTCGGAAGTCAAAAATTGAATTCTATTTTAAATATTTTTAATTCTTTTTTGACTTCCGGTATTATTTTTTGACTTCCGGAAGTCGACTTTCGGTAATGATTTTTTACTTCCGTAAGCCGACTTCCAGTAATGTTTTTTGACTTTCGGAAGTCAACTTCCGGTAATAATTTTTATTTTTGACTTCTGGAAGTCGACTTTTAGTGATACATTTTGACTTATGAAGAAAGTCGACTTCTGGTGATATATTTTGACTTCCAAAAGTCGACTTCTGGTGATATATTTTGACTTCCGAAAGTCGACTTCCACTGATATATTTTGACTTCCGAAAGTCAACTTCCATGATATATTTTGACTTTCGAAAGTCATATATTTTGACTTCCGGAAGTCGATATAATTTTAGGGGTGTGGTGTCTGTAAGTTTCCTTAAATGATTAAAAGGTTTTTTGAAAATTTAAAGAAATTTTGAAGGAGTAGAAGAAATTTTGGAGGTGCAGAAAGAAAGACCCAATGATCCGAGTATATTGGGCTATACAGAGGCCAGGTCAAGGCCCTGTTATTATGGGCTCAGTTTTGAGAAGGATGGTAGAAAAGATTTTGCATTTCAATTTTTCTTCCTACACTCCTAATATTACTAACTGCACTTCCATATTAATTTAAAAAAACTAAAATATTCTCATTTCATTGTACCACGCTGCTCTTGCTCCAGCACTGTCATAAGAAGAAAGAGTATTCATTTAAAAGAAAAAAAGAAAAAAAAGTCATTTTTTTATAAAGCTCACTTTATAATACATATATTTTGAAAAGTTTATTTTGGAAAAATTGTTCAGAAAGGTATATATATATATATATATATATATATATATATATATATATATATATATATATATATATATATATATATATATATTCTGGAAAGTTTAATATAGAAATTTTGTTTTCGAAAGTTGATTTCATAATGCATTTCATTTGTTCTGAAAATTTTTACGATAAAATTTTGTTTTGAAAATTTTGTTCTAAAAATAATTTTTCAGAAATTATGTTCCAAAAAGTCTCAAAAAATTGCTTTGAAATTTTTCTACAACAAATAATGCTGGAACTCACTTTTACAAATGATAAAAATGATTATTTTGAAAATTTTTGAAGGTACAATTAGAAATTATGGGTTGCAGTAAGGAAAAATCTTTGCAGTTCTTCTTTTTTTCTCTATTTCTCTTTGCACCACCATTTTTTTTAACAAAAAATAAAATAAAATTCATAAACTGATTTCCGAAGAGCATTTTTGAGAACTTGCAATTTAATACTCTGAAAGCGAAACTATTTTTTAATATGCAGTTTAACTACCAAAAGAAACTAGTTTCTGAAAATGACTTAATATGGTTATTTTATGTTATGTTCCTTTCTAAATAACTTAAAAGTTGAACAACGTGATAAATAAAACATGAGAAAATATTTTGACACAGTTGCGATAAAAAAAACACACACACAAAATAAATAAATAAATAAATCACACGCAAGCTTTCTTGTCAATATCTATATGTGACGCTATTGTCAATAAAGATGGTAAAACTAGAAAAATATGTGTTTTCAAAGAGGATGCAATCATCCTATATGTTTTACATGCTATAAGGTGATTTTAATGCACACTTTTTCCCTCTTTTCGTTTCTTTTTACAAAATATTCTTTCAAAAACTAGTTTCAGTTGGAAAATTGTGTTGGAGCACTAATTAAAGTCTTACATTAGACAAAAATAATATGTAAAAAAACAACGTACTTATAACAAAATTTTAGTCAAAAAATCTATTATAAACTCTCATACAATTACTTATTAATAAGTTGTATTTAATTTAAGAAAAACGTTCTGAAATTAGTTTTTTTTTTTAATGGCCAAAAAGTAGCTTAAGCGTGTAAAGAGGTAATATTTTTGGTTTTGTGTCGATGCATTAACCATTGCTGGCACCATTGTCAACAACTCTAACCAAACCCTAAAAGTCAAACGTAACATGCTTTAAGGATGTTATGTTTTTAAGACTTAAGAGATGAAAATTCAATTGCCTTCATATCTGACTAAAATCTGATGTCATAATAGAAAACTTGCACGCATCATAATATGAAAAATATTTTCTGATTCACTATGTTGCTCAATTATACTTTATATTTTGATCTTTTTTTTCTTCGAGTTGCGAAAATTTACTACTATTAGTATTAATTAACAAAAACAGAAAATAAACCAAATACCATGAAAGATACGAAGTACGCATGAATTTGATTACAAGTTAAAAGCATGTTTACGATATCAACCATAGTGAGTGGTTCACCAACCTTAAGTGATTAAAGTAATAAGCAATCATAAATCCATAAACTTTACAATATTTTCAAACTTTTTGTTCCATTTGTCATTAGTTCATCGAAAGACTATTTTTTTTTTTTTATCAATATTTCACGTAGCTTACCTTTTGGCAATGCTTGCAAATAAAAGACTTAGTCAACATTACTCCAATAGTTCTACCCAGGTCGACACTGATTTACTTCACCATCAACATTAACATAATAATATTGCATATATTTTATTATGTTTATTAGTAAAAGATCGTGTATTTAATTATTTTTCTTAGTAAGTTTGCTTAAGATTGAGATTTAGTTGAACCCATCAAACTATTAAACCATCTATTACGTATGTGATCAGACCTTATATGATGTGTGAGTCATTTTATATTTGTTTTGGTTGAAAAACACATATGAAATTGTTATCACGTCGTTCTCTATATCATTTATTTCATTATTTCATCATTAAAATATTTTTTTCCTCTATTTTTTGATTATTTTCCTTTTTTCCCCTCTTTTTAATGCACAAGCACAAAATGAAGTTTTTTTTTTTGGTCTAATACGAAGAAAACAAAGAAGGGTTTGAACACATGCAATGAGATCTTAACCAAGAAGTAATATGACAACAATTATTTTATTTTAGGGGGGAAAAAGGAATATTCTTAGTTTCCCTTTTTCTGTACTTTGTTAATGAAGATCACCAAGGAATAGATGCTTGTTCATATACGCTACCGAATCATAATATTTAATGGAATTCGAAGACGAGTATTAATTAAAATTGTACATTTCAGGAAATTTCTTGCCCAAAATCAATGGACCATACCTTAATTGGTTATATTCTACTATAAATAATATATTTTCCAAATACCCTAACATGCCATCAATATCCATTACTTTCGTATGAAACAGCTGTGTCGGGGGCATTTTCTTACCAGATGACAACTATAGGTTTATTTTGAATAAATATTTGAATTTTAAATTAGTAAATATTATTCTTTTTTGAAAATTCAAAGTCTTTACAATACTTATCAGTTTCTATGAATTTCGTTTTTTTTATATATATAGTCGGTCATAAACACGTGCATTTCGTTCCAGCCAAGATTTATTTAACGTGATCTTAAGGAAATGAAGTAGCTTGATTCATTGTATCCAATAATTTGTTAGTATGAAAATACTCGATCTCAATGTTATATTTATTTTGTAGGGATAGGTATGGAATTTGTCTTTCATTTATTATTTTTGTGACATAATATTTTTATGTTTAACTTAATACTCATCTTAATATTTATTATGTTAATTAGAAAATCAAAATTAAAGTAAATATGGTGTGATATTAATAAGACTTAAAATGGGTGAAACCTACCAAGAGTTAAAACATATATTCATATTTATTCTTCTTTTATAACTTATTTTAAAAAAAAAAAAATTGGATGGTACTTACATTCATATTTATATCCAGATAATTTAAGTATTTTGTTATTAAGATATAATTAAAATTTTTTGAAAACTTATTCTTAATTATAATATTAAATAAATTATAATTTTAATAATTATCAGTCCAATTTTATTTTATTTAAAAGATAAAATTATTCACACACACACACATATTTGTGTGTGTAATTGATAATTATTTAAACAAAAGAATTTTAAAATAATTAAAGAATAAAATAATTATATTTTAATATTGTTAAAAATCAAAATACAATTAAACATAAAAGAAATCAATAAAAAATAAAAAATAATAATAAAACATTGTATTTTTAATACAAACAATATTATGTTTACTAAAAAAATAAATAATGTTTTATTTTTTGTTAATTAAATTATATTTTTATTTTTAGTAATATTAAAATATATTTATTTTATTATTAAATTTTTTGATTTTTTTATTTTTTGGTGTAGAATAAATAAATTATCAATCATAATTAAATAATATTTATGAATAATTTTAATTTTTAAATAAAATAAAATTATATGAATAATTATTAAAATTAATATTTATACAATATTACAATTAATTATAATTTTTTAATTAAATCATCATTAATTATACCTTAAACAATATACTTTTCATTATTATAGTTCATAAGAGTTTATTGAACAAGTTAACTAACTTTCCTTTTTCTTAACTTTTTTTACATCGGAAATAAAAAGAAGTGTATCTCTGTTATTTTTCTATAATAACGAAAAACGTTATTGTTATTATAATTATTAGCAAAAACATTAGTTATGTTGCTCCGGGTATTTTTTAATTTTTGTAGAAATTTTAATTAAGATTAATAAAAAATATATAATTAATTTTTAAAGCAATCATTAAATGTAAAATTATAAAAATAAAATATATATACAGAAATATGTTTTTAAGATAACAATGAAAAGATAAAAAAAGATTATTATAACTATTTATAAAATAATTAATTTTTAAAATAATAATTAAAGATAAAACTAAAATAATAAAATGTAGACACAAACTATCTATATTTTCACAACTCTACTTTAAACTATAAAATTAGTGTTTCTATTCCTGACTTCATCAATATCTGTGTCTTTAACAAATAAGTCCAACTTTTCTGAGTTTGAAATTTATGTGAATAAAATATATACAATTTGTAAATAGAATAAATAAGTTAAATAGTGATATATAAAAAATTATAAATTGGTTTTAAATATTAACAATAGTAATAACTACTTGTATTAAAAGACCATTTGTATTAACATAACCTTTCCGTACATCTTACTCACCATTTTTAATCACGTGTTTGATGTCATCCCAAATAAAATTACTTTCATTAAGAATATGTAGAAGTAGTCAATTTCAAGGAATTTATGTTAAAGTAAGCCATAAAAGAAAAAATAAATAATAACAAAAGCATATTTTCAAAATATTTTTAATCTATATATAAGTTAGTTTTTTCAATGTTGGATGTAGAGTTTATTATCAATGATGGATAAAATTTAATCTTTTTTACTTAAAAGTTTATTTTATTTATCTTATCTATCTCATAAAATAATCGATCTCTTCTTTAATATAATATCACACATGTATAAAAAATAAGTGTACACAAACGTACGTTATTATACCTATGTTTATGTTAGTAAATAATAAAAGAAGTTTTCCTAGACCGTAAAAGTAATCAATTTGAATAAGTTTATGTTAAACAAGTCATAAAAGAAAAAAATAATAATAATAACAAAATCATATTTTTAAAATATTTTTAATCTATATATAAATTAGTTTTTTTATGTTGGAAGTAGAGTTTATTATCAATAAACTGATGGATAAAATTCAATTTTTTTACGTAAGAGTTTATTTTATTTATCTTATCTATCTCATAAAGTTAATTGTAACATTTTAATTTATTGCATCAAAAAAATTCTTACAAATATTTTTTTTCAAATTTGTTTACTTTTATTTTTAAAACCTTAAAAATAAATAACACGAAAGTTACCTTAAAAAGTATATTGGACTATAATTCCAACAAAACATTTGAAAACAATTTAAAAATAATATGTGTATACTCCAAACAAAACTTCTAAATTTATAATTAACTTTATTGATATTCAATTAAGATAGTTATAAAACTCCAAACAACTGTAATTTTCTTTTATCAAGTAATTTTTATTTGGGTTAAATATGTTTTTAATCTTTAAGTTTTAGTAAATTTTGGAATTAATCTCTCTCTGAAACTTTATACTAATTTAGTCTTTTTTGTCAAAAAGGAATCGCATAATTTTCTTGTTCCTATATAATTTATATGTATGGGAATATGAATCTATCTTTCTTTTTCTATGTAACAAATCTTCTCAGTTACAGTTAAAAAAATTTCGCGTTTTTTTTGAGTGAATTTTTTTCTATGAAAAAATAAAACATCTTGTAGAAGTATCTACTAAGAATTGTTCATATACTTTCTTCTTCTTTAAGGATACTTTCATCCATTATGTTAGATATCAAGGAAAATCAATTATGGTTTTAAAGAATTCTCCTTTTTTGTTAAATAAATGAAAATACTATTTTATATATTTATGGCAATGTCATTTTGATATTTGGCCTGGACTAGAAACGATCTATATAAACGAATTATCTCAGTATTCATTTTACTTTTTAGGCTATTTTTTAAGTATTTCACTAAATCTTTCAATAGTACGAAGTCAAATGTTGCAAAATTCATTTCTTATTAAAATTGTTATAAAAAAACTTGATACAATAGTTCCCACTATTCCTCTAATGAGATCATTGGCTAAAACAAAATTTTGTAATGTAATGGGTCATCCTATTAGTAAGCCAATTTGGGCCAATTTATCCGATTTTGATATTATTGACCGGTTTTTGTGCATATGCAGAAAATTTTCTCATTATTACTTCATCTTTATAAATGCATTAATTTAGTCCTTCTTACCAAATTTTGTTAAGTTTATTTGACATTTTAAACGCATTTTATGATAATATTTGAGTTAACATTAAGCAAAAATATGTCAAACGGTATAAACAATTCAAATACTAATTCCAAATTCTAAATTGAGGGACAAAAACATATTTAACCTTTTTTATTTTATATAACTAGATATGTATCAAATGAGAAAAATAAACAATTGTATGGTGATTTTTCCATCGGTGTTCCTCTACACTCTTGTTCATTGTAGGTCTTGTGTTTTTCATCATCTTTATTATTTATGAGAAGACACAATTTAAAATTATATCTTAGATTTATCATTTAAAATTGTTTTAACAACATGGAAGATGAGCCATGAAAGAGAGTTGGAAAGGAACATTCTTGTTTGAAATATTAAAATATGACACGTCCATTTACTTTCAGTTATTTGTATTAAATTAATTTATTTTTCAATAACTGTCCAAAGTAAAGTTTGGAGCATCTTCTCTCTTTTTATTTTTTTTTCTAACTGCCAAATGTTAACGTCCACATGGTACTATGTATTACTGAAGAAGAGGAAAAATAATCTAAAATTTAGATAGAGAAAAAAAATATATACATGCAACTTGATTTCTTTTGCTTTCAAAAAGACAGAGAGGAAAAAAAGAATTGGATCTTAAGCTTATAAGATTGAAGTTATTATCTTCACTCGCAGAATAAGACTACTTCGATATACAATAACATTAGGAAAAAGTAAAAAATCCATCCACTATATTCAAACATTTATTTTTAAAATATTTTTATTATTTGCCATATATAATGTCAAAGCCAAACCACTAATATTTCATAATTTTACCACTATTTATTTTTGCTGGTATTTCTTAAACCTCTTATTGCTAAGAGTGATGCCTTTTTAATCAATTTCATAAGTACTTTAACCATTAAAAAAAAATACCACATGGATTATAATCTTGGTCAACCATCATCTTCCTACAACGATAAGCATCATTATTTTTGTAATGCGTTTTTTCTTTTTCATAATTAAAATATTATATTACGTTTGACAAATAAAATAAATAAATACTTTATTTATTTTAAAATTGCATATCTATTCATGATTATGTGATAGATTTAGTATAAAACAACTTTTTATTATACATAAAAATCGATGCGACCTGAGAACAATTCAATGTGTTAGTTGATATCTAAAATTAAAGTCACATGGTATTAGAAGTTTCATCATCCCTAAGCATGTGTCACCTAAGATATATCTCTAAAAGATATTGTGTCTGCATAAAGTTTTTTTTTTTTTCTCAAGGAATTTATTTAATCTATTCATTAATTGTGATGTAGCTTTACTAGTTTCAGATTCAATCCGCACTTTTTAACGTATTCAATGTAAATTGTAGGTTAGTCAATGACTATTTAATTCATAAAAAGTAAACAAAAAAAATATATATATTCACTAGTTAGATATGTTGACATTTCTAAAATCTTTAAAAATACCGTAATTAAAAAAAATATGAATATAACAATTTTTTTAACATATTTTCATTTATTTTTTTCAATTTTTTAATATATGAATTATTAAAAAAATTGAATGAATCGTACAAATTAGTGATTATCTATCTTAAAAGAATATAACACTGGTGTTTGTATTGTTGTAAATATTCACGGTTCAAAATGTTTTTTATATTTTTTATTTATAAAAGACATTATAAGTTGTTTAATGTTTTATTTTTATGTATTTCTGTTGTAACTAATTATAAAATAATCTTATATATTAGAACTTGAAGAACACAACATCATAAGTTTTCAAATTTGTTGCTCTGGAAAAAAATAAGGCAAAAATTAATTCTTAGCTACTGTCTTACTTTTTATTAAGTAAAAAAAAATTCGTTTGATAAAACAATTTTCGCTTTAGTAGAAATAACTTCAGTGAAAATACAAAAAAGAATAATTATTTCAACAACAAAAATTAACAAATTAAATTTGTACGACATATCAATCTTGTTATTTAGCAAATTTATATACTATAATTGTTTTTCAAATCATAATATTTTAAAATTACATTACTGTTTAATTTAGATAACAACTTTCAAATGTTACTTAATGTAAAAAAGTAATATAAAATTGTAACCTTAAGTCTAGGCGACGATTAAATCACGAATTTTTAGTATGGTCATTGTTCTAAGACACCAGTTTTTTCTCAAAGTTACAAATGTTTTGGAAATTATTGTCTTAAATAATAGTTAGGGTGTAACATACTTAAGAACATAGTAGTTTAGAGAAAGAGACATTTATTTGAATAAGTAATCATGGGAATTATGGCATCGTTCCCGACTTTAATTATTAGAAGAACGTTAACCAAGTTTAAGATATAATTAAAATTTTGTAAAAAATTATTGTTAATTATAATATTAAATAAATTATAATTTTAATAATTATTAGTTCAATTTTATTTTATTAAAAAGATAAAATTAGTCACAAATATATATATATATATATATATATATATATAATTGATAATTATTTAAAACAAAAAAAAATCTAAAATAATTAAAGAATAAAATAATTATATTTTAATATTATTTAAAATTAAAATACAATTAAACATAAAATAAATTAATAAAAAATAATAAAACATTGTATTTTTAATATAAACAATATTATGTTTACTAAAAAATAAATAATGTTTTATTTTTTGTTAATTAAATTATATTTTAATTTTTAGTAATATTAAAATATATTTATTTTATTATTTAATTTTTTTTTTATTTTTTTGGTGTAGAATAAATAAATTATCAATCATAATTAAATAATATTTATGAATAATTTTTTTAAATAAAATAGAATTATATTAATAATTATTGAAATTAAAATTTATACAATACTACATTTAAATATAATTTTTTATAAAAATAAAGAATTATTAATTATAGGTATAATTATTGATTTGGTATCCCAATTTTTTTATTAAGTTCGGTTTCGTCCCAATACTTTGGCTTTGATCAATTTAGTACCCCAATTATCTAAAAGAATTCAATTTGGTCTTCTCCGTTAAGTTGGAGTTAACACCGTCTTCGTACAGGACACGTGTCAAGTCGTGAAATTTTAATTTTTTTGATAAAAAATTATAAACTGCACGTGTTAGTTTATCATCATGCCACGTGACACCTTACAATCATGCCACATGGCAGTGGTAATAGTTGTTTTCAATTTAGTCATCTATTTAAATTTTTTGTTCAATTTAGTATCCAAATTCTTTAAAATGATTTAATTTTTTCATTTCCAATTTGAGACCAAATTAGTAATTAATTTTAATTATAACATATATATATATATATATATATATATATATATGTTAAAATAATTGTTTTGAATTTATACATCAAATCACTACACCTAAACATTCAAATTATTTTATTTTTTACAAGTGTAACAACTTTCAGGTGTAAAAAATTACAAAAGGTAAAAAAATGTAAAAAATAACATAATTTAAGTATTTATGTGAATTTGATGTATATATTAAAAAAAGTTATTGTAACATGTATATATAAGTTGTAAGTAAGCTTATTTACTAATTTGGTATCAAATTAGAGAGGACAAAATTGGATTGTTTTAAAGAATTGTGGTACTAAATTGAACAAAAAATTCAAATAGAGAACTAAATTGAAAACAACTATTACTACTGTCACGTGTCATGATTGTAAGTTGTCACGTGACACAATGATAAACTAACACGTGCAGTTTATAAATTTTTACAAAAAGAATTAAAAAATAAATAAATAAATTTTAAAAAATTAAAAATTTCACGACTTGACATGTGTTCTGTACGGATACCGTGCTAACTCCAACTTAATGAAGAGGAGCAAATCGAATCCTTCTAGATAATTTGGGTATTAAATTGAACAAACCAAAAATGAGAACCAAATTGAACTTAACCAAAAAATTAGGAAACCAAATTAGTAATTATACTTTAAACAATATACTTTTTATTATTATAGTTCATAAAAGTGTATTGAACCTTATGAAGTTGACTAACTTTCATTTTTCTTTCTTTTTACATTGGAAATAGTAAGAAGTGTATATCTGTTATTTTTTTATAATAACTAAAAACATTATTTGTTATTATAATTATTAGCAAAAATATTAGCGTTATCGTTTCTGTTTATATTTTTTAATTTTTATACAAATTTTAATTAAGATCAATAAAAAATATATAATAATTTTTAAAATAGGTTATAAATGTAAAATTAGGAAAATAAAATATGTACACAAAAACATATTTGTAAGATAATTGATAAAAGACAAAAGAGGTTTTTACAACTATTTATAAAATAATTAGTTTTTAAAATAATAATTAAAGATAAAATTAAAATAATAAAATGTGAACAAAGAAGATATCTCTTTATATATTATTTACAATTACTTTAAACCTATAAAATTATCGTTTCTATTCGTGACCTCATCAATGTCGTTGTCTTTAACAAACAAGTCCAACTTTCATGAGCTTCAAATTTCTGTGAGTAAAACATATACAACTTGTAAACAAAGTAAATAAGTTAAATAGTGATATATAAAAAATTATAAATTGGTTTTAAATAATAATAATAATAATAATAATAATAATAATAATAATAATAATAATAATAACTACTTGTATTATAAAAGAGCACTTGTATTAACATAACCTTTTCATACATCTTACTCACCATCTTTAATTGTTTGATGTCATCCCAAATAAAATTACTTTCAGTAAGGATACGTAGAAGTAGTCAATTTGAATAAATTTATGTTAAAGTAAGCTATAAAAGAGAAAAAATTAATAAAAAAACATATTTTCAAAATATTTTTAATTTATATATAAATTAGTTTTTTCTTATCAATGAGCTGACGGATAAAATTCGATTTTTTTTTACTGAAGAGTTTATTTTATTTATGTTATCTATCTCATAAAGTTAATTGTAACATTTTAATTTATTAATATTTTTATTTATCGCATCAAAATAATTCTTATAATTTTTTTTTTCAAATTTGTTTACTTTTATTTTTAAAACCTTAAAAATAAATAACACGAACGTTACCTTAAAAAGTATATTGGACTATAATTCCAACAAAACATTTGAAAACAATTTTAAAATAATATGTATATACTCGAATCGAATCACAAGTTCTAAATGTTATAATTAACTTTATTGATATTCAATTAAGATAGTTATGAAACTCCAAACAACTGTAACTTTCTTTGATCAAGTAATTTTTATTTTATATAACTAGATGTGCATCAAATGAAAAAAATAAACAATTGCATGGTGGTTTTTCCATTGGCGTTCCTCTACACTCTTGCTCATTATAGGGCTCGTGTTTTTCATCATCTTTATTATTTATGAAAAGACACTATTTAAAATTTTATTTAAAATTTATCATCTAAAATTGTTTTAACAACATGGAAGATGAACCACGAAAGAGAGTTGGAAAGGAACATCCTTGTTTGGAATATTAAAACATGACAGGTCAATTTACTTTCAGTTATTTGTATTAAAATTAATTTATTTTTCAATAACTGTCCAAACTAAAGTTTGGAACATCTCTCTCTTTATTTGATTTTTTTTCTAACTGCCAAATGTCCGCTAAAGCAACTTATTATAAACTTCCAAAGTGAATCATTTTCAAATGCGATGACAACTCAGCACGTGTTTTCCAACTGTATGAAAAAGAAACAAGAAATCAAAATAATTACTAAAATAAAACTAAAAAATAGTTACAATAATAAAGATGGAATTGTAAACCAAGATAATTACAGTAATAAACGTTGAACAAAATATTTTTTAAGTTTTAATTACAAAAATAAAACTAAAAAAACAGTTACAATAATAAAGATAAATTTGTAAACCAGAATAATTATAGATGCCAATTTAGATTTGTTATACTAATAAACGTTGAACAAAATAACTTATATCCATTTTTTTAAATTTTAATTGCTATTCAATTGATTATTTCATATTATACTATATGTTTTGAATACGTCATAGATATATTATATTAAATTATTTTTGTATGTTTTTTTAAAACGCAACAAAATGTAAATAATATATTTTATAATAATGGAGAAAAATCCTTAAAAAATAAATTATGTTGTAAAATTAAAAAAATGTAAATTTACTTAATTATAAAAATTCCTTAATAAGAATACAATTGAATTTTTATAAATTGTTGAGAAGCTCACCAACATTTTCAACACCAAATTTTATTTGATTTCTCACCTAAAAAAATAAGTCATTATTATACAATTATAACACTATAAGTTAATGTGGACACGCAACACGGAATTACGTTATAAAATTATAGTATTTCATTAGTATTAAAATTAGCGAGTTATAATATTGAATAATTTATTACACTTACAATAATTTATTTAATCGTTAATATGTTCACAATTTTAATTTGGTACGTTTGGTTTTAACTACAATGTAGGAAGTTTAAAAAAATTCAATGTTATTCAAATTATTTATGAAATAAAATGATTTTATTAAATATATTATTATTAATTATTTTTAAATTGAAATTTATATTTTTAATTGATAAATAATTTGAAAAAGTTTATATAAAATTACATTTAAAATTATAATTAATTTACATTTAAGTGGTACGTTATAATTTTTATTAGTGTAAAAGAAAAATATTTCATTAGAATTTAAAGAATATTAAGTATTTTGATAAAAAAATTTGTTGTAATTTTTCTTTTATAATAATTAATTAATTGATATTAAATAGTTAAAAAATTATACATACACGAGCATTCGTTATTTGGGGAAATAAAAATAAGACAAAAAATTGATATGAGACAAAAATAATTAATATTTATTAAATGAGACAAAAGTAATTAATATTTATTAAATTTGGATATGTGAATAAGAATAATTTATGGTTGTTAGAAGATAAGTATAAGATATAAACATCAGTTTCTATTCCAGTGTCATCCCTAAACACCGGTCAAACAATTGAACGAATAAAAAAAAAAAAAAAAAAAAAAAACTAAAGAAAAAGTACCTGCTAACTATTTTTTTTTTTCATTTTTCTTTTTTGAGGGAGCAAGTTTAAAAACCTTCTTCATCTTATGATAACAGCTGTAACACCAAAAACAATACTATTTATATGCATAAAAAAATATGTACATGCAACTCTTATTTTTCACAATTTGGATTACACAATTAGAACTATATTTTTTGTAATATAATTTTTACATAAAACTAACAGTCAAGCCTGTCTGTGTCCCAACAAGTTATGTAACCATTTACAAAACACACATATATATCTGAAACATTATGTGTATTTATCAACAATGTTCAACGAGAGTGTGTTTTCTTCAAATGAAACATGTTCCAAGTTTCTATTCTATACTTTTGTTGTCTTTCCTGATCGTACGCATCAACTTATAAAAAATTAAAATTATATTATTTCATTATCTAGTGTTTAATATCATATCATAAATTTCAATTATTTTACTGCATTATCTAGTGAGCAATATCGATCTTTATGATGATTTATAATCTCTTTCCTTGTTTTTCTTCTTTAATTTATTCTTCTTTATTTAAGACAGTGTACTATTTCTAATATTTATGCGTATATAACATTTTTAATAAACTCTTGAAGGATAAAATTTATGTGAATTTTAAAAGAGGATGCGTATGTGGTATTTTCTTTCCAGTATTTGATTAAATAGCAAATTCTAAAAGGTTTAACAGATTTTGGGTCAATTTTACGTTTTATTATTTTAAATTTTAATTTTCGTGACAGGTTGATACATTGACTAAATTGTAACAAAACTATATCAATTATGATAAAAACGATAAATATCATGGTAGAAATGTGACGCTTTGGCTTGTCTTTTAGCTACTTATTTAAGAAACATAAATATATTTTTAATCTTTTTAAACTTATATGTAAATTAGGATTTACTTGTATCTAAATTTTGATATATTTTATCTTTTATTTTTATTCTCAAACTGTAAAAATAAATGATATAGTAAACGACGTTAAATATTTTTTTTTTCAACTTAACAACAATTATTTTTTTATGTGTATTAAATGATGTTTTAAGTTAATATTTAAATTAAGTTAAAATAACATATTAATTAATTTTAAAGTTTAGGACTAAAATGTAATAAAATTAAAAACAAAGATAAATTCTAAATTTTTATCTAAGTTAAAAAAAAACATATTTAATTCTATTTATAAATTTATAACGGTATTACTTAAACACTAAACACTAATTGTGCTGATAACTTGAAAGAGAGATATTAATATAAATTGTTTATTTTTTACAATAACAATAATATCTTTTTAGAATGATTTAATATATATAATTTAAAACCAAGAATTTTAGTTGTATTACTTATTTTACTCAAATAAATAAAAAATTATCACGATTAAGTTAATCTAATTAGTTCTTTGTATATTATTCCTAAAACAACTTCGATTTAATGATTCTATTTTTAATGAATTTTTTATTTATGATATAAAGTTTCAAAATAAATGTTAAAAAAATTGAGTTGATATTAATAAAACCAATTCACATCCAATTGATTTTTAATTAATACGAAACTAGTTATGTTCATATTATATTTGAGTTTAGAGGAAATATTTTGTTTAAAAAAGTTAATCTTGTTGGAAAAGATAAAATTCGAGGATGGTTGAAAATGCAAATAAATTTATGGGAATTAAAGAATGAAGAGAATTAAAACATATTGACTTCTACCATAGTACTTAATAATGGTTAAATTATGCTTTGTTTTCATTTTTGTGGAAAAATATCTATTTGGTTCGTATTTATATTTATCTCAATTTAATCTCTATTTTAGAAAATTTGATATAATAAAGTAATTTTTTCACAAATATTTTATTTACAATGTTAAAGAGGTATCATATGGTTGTTTGTGATTTTCTTTTTAAATTATTCTTTTGATTTTTGATTTTGTTTTTTTAATTTTTTAAAAAATAAAAAATTTACCATATGTTAAGTTAGCGTGATAGTGATTGTGTGATGTGGTAATAATAGTGTCACATGTCACTGTCACGTCATGAGTCATCCTCTTAGCTCTAATTTGATTTTTATAATTTTATTTGTTCTTAATTTAGTCCATTTTTTTAAAAAAAATTACAATTTCATTTTTCTTCAAATGAAACAAAAATTAGTTTTTATATAAATGTTATATAAATATTTTTATTCAAATTGTCATTTATATTTTATATTTTTAACAAAACTAAATTTATTTAAATTTGTATTCTATATTCAATTTTATTTAAAATTATTTTCAAATTTCAAATTTATTTATTTTAAACGGTTATAAAATTGTTTTAAACTATTTTAAAATTTTATGGTTGGATTTATATATATTTTATTTTTAAATCAACTCAAACATTTGTATAAAAATTTTAAATTTTAAACATTTTTAAAATCTACAATTATTTGAAATATAAATTTAAATAAAAAAACAATATTAAAGTATGATGTAATAAAATATTAATATAATTATTTGAATTTTTTCTAACAACATTATTTTCTATTAACAACTTTAAACGAATTTTAAATAAAATTCAATATAAAATATAAATTTAAATAAACTTAATCTTTTTAAAGATATTTAATAAAAATAATAATTTTAATAAAAATATTTGTATATCATTGATATAAAAAATAAATTCGGTTTTAATATGAAAAAAGATAAAATTGTTCAATTTTTATGTAAATTATGATTAAATTGAAAAAAAATAAAAATACAGAACAATAAATTGAGAATAAAAAAATGACAATGGTACGTGACACTATCGGTGCTATCACACTGTTACTGTCACCACGTAACACAATGTCAGTTTGACACGTGACAAATTGTTTATTTAAAAATAAAAAGATGATAATATTTTAATCCACTTTATTTGACTCACTCTAATCACCCTTCAATATCTATTTTTATTTTCTTTTGTAATAATGTGATGTAATGATCGAAATAATGGATTAAAAGTGAGTAAAAAAAATAAGTTAAAATATCATTATCTTTTAAAAAAATAAAAATAAATAACTTTAAAAAAAACTATTAGGTAACGCTTCTTTAACATTGTTAGTGCAATAATATCATACAAATATTGATTGTATTAAATTTTTCAAAATAAAAATCAAATAAAGACAAATTTAATAAATATTTTTCTACGGGACCACAGTCATAATTTAACTATTAATAATTAATATAGTTTGAAATAAGAGGAATGGATGACACATAAGACTGTAGGCACAAAAGGAAGGAGTTCTTTATTTGGCATTCATTGTTACATAGGCAAAGGCCTTTGTATTGTATTGCATTGAAGTGAAAACAGAGAGGGTGGTGCGGTGTCTCTGTTTTTTGGCGCTTTCATTCGTAATCTTTCTCAAACACATCGCACCCTTCTAGTTTTTCTCGCTTTCCTCCCAAACTCTTAAAATCATTTTCTTGGGTTTTTCTCCTCTGCTCATTTTCATCACCATTCACTTCTTCTTCTCCCTTCATCCAGAGTACCCAAATGGGGTTGCTGAGCAGTTTCTTCGGGATTATCGGTTTTACTCTTGGAATACCTCTTGGCCTCCTAGTGGGCTTCTTTCTCTTTGTCTACTCAGAAACCAAACACGTCAAGGTTAATAACTTCTTGCATGTTCATTCTGTTGTATTCTAATTCTTTACTCTGACACATGCATTTCTTCTGATCACTTCGGGGGAGCTGATTTTGGGGTTTAGACCCGTTTTGCGTTTTGATTTCTGGGTGATCTTCAAAATCTGATATTTTTTTATTTAATGTCGCAGGACCCTGTTGTTAGGCCGATTAGTGAATTGGGCCCAAATGCTTTGGAGGAACTTCTACCAGAGATTCCTCTCTGGGTGAAGACGCCTGAATTCGAACGAGTTAGTTTTATGAATTGTGATATTATAAACTTTTTTTTTTTTGTGTTTTAGTTTTTTTAAGGTTTACGACGATGATGGTGTTACTGTGTTATTGATTTTTTATGTTCTTCAGATTGATTGGCTGAACAAGTTTTTGTCGGATATGTGGCCTTACTTAGACACGGTATTTCAGTGATTCCATTTGGATATGGGTGTCATCGTGCTCCTGTTGGATGATTCTTCAATGATATTTTCGTTTTGGTGTACAGGCAATCTGTAAGATTATTAGAAGCACGGCACAGCCGATATTTGCTGAGTACATTGGGAAGTATCAGATCAAAGCAATTGAGTTTGACAAGTTAAGTCTTGGTACTCTTCCTCCTACTGTCTGCGGTAAGTCTTTTCTCACATCATCCTGATCTTTTGTGCAAATATTTAATTCAAATTTCTGTTCCGCAAATTCTAGTGTTTGTCTTATAATCTGTGAAATTTCACCATCCAAAGTGGAATTTCAGATTAGAACATGGTTATTTAGGATAGTTTTCACCCCAGGACAGTTTTAATCAATCCATTTCAGCAAAAGCTACAGAAACACAGATTGACATTAATGTCATGTGTTCTATCTTGGAAATGGACGAAAAGGTTGTCTTGAGAGTCCCAGAGATTTATAAGTAATTGTAGTGCTTTTCTCTTTTTCTTTTTTTGCATTTTGGGTGCTGGAATGAGCACGCGTTTAGTGATATTACTGGTTGATGATACTAGGAAATGCAATAAACCAGAACATAAATATTTGATATCTCTATTGTAATCTCACTGGCATCTGCCGAGAGTCTTTTGCTTAAAAATGCATGATTAAGGATGAATCCTTTGGATGTTTGAAGTACAAATTCACATCAGAAAATAAATTTCACTTTAATAATTCCTGGTGAGAAAAACAGCATTTTATGGAAGGTGCTTTTCCATCGATCCTCAGAAAAGGCTAATTTACCTTATATAAGTTTGCAGAACATTTTATTGGTGCCTTTACCATCTGATAGGTTATAGGAGGTATTACGATCTAGTTACTCTAGTACTATACTGTTTTTTGTCTTTAATTTCTACAATGGTAATTCTGCAGGTATGAAAGTTGTAGAAACAAATGAAAAGGAATTGGTGATGGAACAAGTTATAAAATGGGCTGGCAATCCAAACATAGTGTTGTCCTTGTATGTGTCATCTTTGAAGATCACCGTTCAGGTCAGATAAGCCTTGAGGCACAATCCTAAATGGTAAATGTTTTTTCTTTTTTGAGATCCTTCTAGATGATGCTTTCCTTCTGGAAATTCATTTTGATTCTTTGCAGTTGGTGGACTTACAAATATTTGCAACACCACGAATAACTTTAAGACCTTTGGTGCCTACATTTCCATGTTTTGCAAATATTGTGGTATCTTTGTTGGAGAAGGTAAATGAAACACTGTACTCATGCCTATTTTCATTTCTTGCCTTTTCTGATGTTAGAAGTTAGAAGAAATTCTTTCTTATGTAATTAATTATGTTTAATGTCCAGCCTCACGTGGACTTTGGGATGAAAGTATATGGAGGGGATATCATGTCAATACCTGGTCTCTATAGATTTGTGCAGGTGCTTCCCTCTGTTTTTATACCTTATGTTTTTAATTTCTATTTGCATTAGAATATTTGTAGTATTGAACTTACTGGTAAATTAAACTTCTATTTTATATTTTTCCTTTTCCTTTATATTATCCTTTAATCACTACGTTCTCGGAACATTGTGGCTCTAGTTTGTGCATAATCCATTACTCCTGTGCTCGTTTAATCTTCAGTTATTTAGTGATCTTCTGGATTATTTACACCCCTGCACAAATTTATAAAGGGCTATTTTTGTTGTTGCTTTCTTGTCATCATATTTTTCTTTCCTTGCATTTCCAATTTCTATTATATTTCATAATTCGATTAGAGTTTGAGACCTAACAAACATAGTTGTTGCATACAGGATACAATAAAAAAACAAGTTGCAAATCTCTATCTCTGGCCTCGAACCCTGGAAATTCCTATTCTTGATGAATCAATGTAAGTTTGTATCCAATGATGAGAGTTGTATGTGCTAACAATACTAATTTATCTGTGGCCTATGACCTTCGTAAAACTTTATCCTGCCTTTTAAAATTATAAATAATCAGAAAATATTTCCTGCTCCTTATCTGAAGTTAAAGGATGACTTGTCTTAAAATGCTCATAAAGAGGATAACTTGTTATTTTTCATTGTTCTACGGTTGAAGGAATTACAGAAAAACTGCTATCCAATATCTTACTAGAAATATGTTATTATTTAAAACATTATATGAATGTTGTTAAAAGAAATTCTGCCTTGCTGAAGTTTAAGTTCAAAATCTGTCTGTTGTATGAAAAATGATTCCTGATACTTTCCTCACATCTCTTACAGGGTGGTAATGAAGAAGCCTGTGGGGATATTACATGTGAATGTGGTTCGTGCTCAGAAGCTCTTAAAGATGGATTTGTTAGGAACTTCTGATCCTTACGTTAAACTAAGTCTTACAGGAGACAAACTTCCAGCAAAGAAAACCACTGTCAAGAGAAAGAATTTGAATCCAGTGTGGAATGAGAAGTTCAAGATTGTTGTAAAAGACCCTCAATCTCAAGTTCTTCAATTACAAGTCTATGACTGGGACAAGGTTTTCCTCTTCTTTCTTCTGTTGTTCAATTTTGACAGAAAAAGCGTACTATAAAAATCTTATCTATAATAGTCAAGCCGTCAAGATAATTTATATTTGAATGGAAGACTCTCACCTAAATGCCCGTTTCTTTAAAGTTTCTTCAAGAAAATGGATAGTTATTTTAAACTAATTGGCAGTAGTTATATTATATCTTAGATGGACAGTAACTATAAAATCCTATCAAATAAATTTGTTTTTGTTTCTACAAATTCTCAGTTACTTTTCAACTATTAAGGAACAACTGGATTTTCAATTTGAGTGCAGCTGTTTGTTTAATGGATTATGTATTTGTTGGTTTTGATAGGACTGATACATCAATAGTATCTTTCTTCAATCTTGTTCTTCATCTCTGTCCATTTGATCCATTGACATCACTTGAAGAAATCAAGTGCTTTTTTTGGTCAAAAGTTGTTGGTGAATTTGCAATTTTTCATGTCCATGATTTTTTTTTTTAATTGTATTGTTATAAGGTTGGTGCACATGATAAGCTGGGAATGCAGTTGGTCCCTCTGAAGCTTCTTAAGCCGTATGAGAATAAAGAGTTCACACTTGATTTACTGAAGGACACAAATCTGAGCGAAACTCCAAACAAGAAGCCCAGAGGCAAAATTGTGGTGGACTTGACTTTTGTTCCTTTCAAAGAAGATAGCAGCAAGTTTGGTGGACCTTCTGAAGGATATAGCAGAAAGGAAAGTGGATTTGATGTTGTATCCGATGATGAGGTTCAAGAAGGAGCAGGTTTGCTTTCAATTGTTATAATAGAGGCAGAAGAGGTTGAGGGGGAACATCACAACAACCCATTTGCAGTGCTGACCTTTAGAGGGGAAAAGAAGAGAACAAAGGTACACCTTTTCCTTCAGTATGCACCATTTTCCTAATGTTACATAGGATGTTCATCACACAATCTATTCCAAAATTATACAGACGATGAAGAAAACTCGTCACCCGCTATGGAATGAAGAATTCCAATTCATGCTAGAGGAGCCTCCTCAACATGAGAAGATACACATTGAGGTCCTGAGCAAGAGGAAGAACTTCAGTTTTCTGTCAAAGGTGCCAATTCATTGTTCTCATTCATTACAAGACATGTTTAGTGTAGACAGATTTATTGAAATTTTTTGCAATCTATTTATAATCGTTAATTAGGTTGTTTGATTGTGTATGGTATGCAGCAAGAAAAACTGGGGCATGTGGAGATTAACCTAAGGGATGTGGTGCACAATGGTCGCATCAATGAGAAATACAATCTTATAAATTCAAGGAATGGAGTGATGCATGTTGAGATAAGATGGAAGGTGGTTTAAGAAGCCAAAGTAGTAGGGTGTTTGTCAACACTGGTGTTACCTGTTGCTTTCCTCAGAGGCACATCACACACCTCATTCAGATATCTACAACACATTTTGTCTTTTCCACCAACATTTTTGGTACAGATCTGTGTATATAAATTCAATCAAGTGTTGTAAAACTTTGTCGTAAAAGGATTGTTTCTAATAATCTACCAAAATGTAAAAGTAGAAGAAAAAAACTAGACGAAAGATGGTTTTGAAAAGTATAATTTATACTTAAAGATAAAAAAACTTAAAGAAACTAAGCATGTAATGGAAGTTTTTAAATTTTGGTGTTGATAGGTAAAGATTTCGTTTGCGCACTAGTTCAAAAAATATAAACATTTGTTTTTAAAACACACTTTCAAAGCATAAGTATCAAATCTCTACTACGTGTAAATTGTATCTCTACTTCATGATGATAATTTGAAAGACGCAATTGTTTTCGTCAATATTTCTTTTAAGTTTACATCTAATAATTTAGATGTTAGAATAAAAAACTAACATAAAACATGACACATTATATACTAGTCAAATGTTATTTGATCTTGGCATATGGTGAAATAATTTTTTACCTCTATTAATAATTAATTTATAAAGTAATTAAAAGTATATTAAATGATTTTCCTCCTTCACAAAAACCCAAAAAAATAGACAACACACTCCTTTTAAACTAGAAAATTTGTCCATAATTAAAGTAAGTTTATTTTTTTGAATATGTTACTTTAAAACCATTTAAAGAGAATTTTATTTGGATTTAAATTGTATGGAAAAAAATTGTTTTACTTAATACATGACAAAAACAATTTTAAGTATAATATTTAATATATACTTTTTATAAGATAGAGGATCAATTGCTAAAATATTAGTGCAAAGTCCAGAAGATGGTTTTCAGAGAAAAAAATAGTTAAAAGTATATTTCAATTTTGTGTTTTTTTTCTACTTTTACTAAACAATATATAGAGTATGGTTGATTTTAATTAGTTTATAGTTTTTTTTTTTCAAAGCAACACCAAAACTTACTACTTATTCTCTTTTTTTTTTCACTTTTATTTTAGTATTTTAATCAAATTCATCCCGGTCCCTCTTTCAAAAATTTAATAGTTGCAACTATACTAAATTAGTTTTTAGGGTGTAAGAGAATTGATTCACAATGGGTTGTGCATTAAGTAATGAAACATAGATATTTATTGATTTTTACAGCAAGTATATAGTTAATGAGCACTAAATATGTCATAAATGTTTTCTCTTTCTTAATAAAAACATTAAATATCTTTCTAAAATTACTAGTTAACCAGTATGGGATGGGACATAATATAAAAGATTCCATTCTTCTAATCAAGAAGAACTTCTAACTGGGAATATTCCATTTTAAAGGCATTAGAAAAAATGAGGTTTAAAGTAAACGAAAAATAGTAATTATATTTTAAAATTTTTAATTCTTTAATATAATTTTTCTTTATACTTTATAACGACTTTTTGTTTTTTTTTTCCAGAAATTATTGGTTTGGATACTATTAAGGAAGTCCTATCTTGAATAAAATTTCAACTAAGATCAGTTTTGTATTTTCTTTAAATTTTGAGTTCTTTTTTTCTCATTTTTGTGCATATGCTTTAGAAATCCATCACATATATGATCACTTGATAAAAAAATAAATAAACATTTATTAATCTAAGTTCATAATGATATATTTATTTGTTAGGTTTCAATTTTGGAGAGCAATTTATAAGATATTTGAGCATCCCATCTTAGTTTTTCTTCATGGATAGGGAATCTTGTATTTTTAAACCCTAACTTTATAAATGATTTAGTTATAAATGACTTGATTTGAAAACAATGATGAAGATAAGTTAAACTCTTGCACTAAATATAATGTAAGAATATATCTTTTAAACTTTATTTTTGGCATTTATAGTTCATAGTTGAGAATAATTAAAGAGTGGTACCAAAGTCAACATTATATATAAAATAGCTATCCTTCCTTTTCTTGGTTCTCTTTTCCACTTCTTAGTGAAATTGTTAATATTTTTTTTTCAGTGTTTTATTGGTTCAACCAAAGTTACCAAAACTACATATAATAGTAACATGAATGAGTTGTTGTTGTGTTTATTTTCTTGTGGATATTTGCATTATAATTGTAATAATAGTACTCAACATCAAATAGATATATTATAGATACAAATGACAGTTCAGAATCCACATAAATTATATTATATAAATTATATTATATTATATATATTATATATGTGTACTAGCACGCGTTTAATGTAATTGTGTTATTGTAGTAAAGATGATGAATTACTATTGTAACATTTTAATTTCATTGCTAACATTTACATGTGCAAACACTTTTACACATATATACAAATACATTTTATTCAAAACGCGTTATCAAAAATCAACATATAAAATATGGCAAAGATCTAAAAGTTTTCATTTTATTTTATTCCTCTTGAAATTTTGAAATTCTGAAGCTCAAATAGACATATAAAAATTGGCTGGAAAGGAAATAAAGCTTGCATCAAAACTCAAGTCAAAGCTTAAATTTAATAACTAGATATTAATTCAAAAAAATTTACAATTAAATCTTCCTAATCTAATTTCACATAAAAAAACTTAATATTTTTCTCAAATTCAATATTTATTTATAACTTTAATTTAAAATTTTAAATGTAAACCTATTAGCTTGAGTCCCTTTTACTTTAAGGTAGAGGTTGAAGAAGATGAAAAAGAGAAAAAAAAAAGTGAAAAATCTTTTTATTAACAATTTCACTAAGAAATGGAAAAGGGAACCAAGAAAAGAGGATAGCTTGTCTAAAAAATTTAGAGAGAAGGAGGTAAAAAAATGCAGGACAATGAAATTGAAAGTGAATTGGTTTTGAAAAGGTTTAGAAAGAAATATTGTAATTGCTATGCACAATCCCTCCATCTACTAAGATCACCACTCCTTCCTTTTTGTTTTATACATGACGCAATTGATAAAGTCTAAACCAACAAGGTGAATAAATACTATTCTTACTACCTTACAATTAAACATAATTATTATAATCCAATAACATCTAAACATTTAAATAAATATCTTAAATAAATAATCCACCTAAATATCTTAAATAAACATTTAATTAAATTAAGATTAAGCATTTATTAAACCTTATAATCATAAAATTTTGCCTAATACTTATATAAGCATACCTAATAATATCTAAACTGATCCACATAAATATCGTAAATAGGCATTTAATTAAATTAAGATTAAACATTTATTAAACTTTATTATCATGAAATTTACCTAATACTTATGTAAACATACCTAATGGAACTTCCATATCATTATTTTAATAAATATTTGTTTTAATAAATTCCTTCTAATTACAGTTAAACAAATATTTCTATATACAAATTACACAGTTCCTTAACTTTTTTGGATGCCAGTTAGATAGTGTTTCAAACTAATATATTAGCAGAGATAGTGCAAATGGTCCATTTGACAAAATATTTCATCCTTTTGATTTTTCTTTTTATGTTAACTTATGCACTAGGAGAGTGAAAACAAGAAAAAAAAAAGTTATTTATATTATTTTGATATAATATTTTGGTGAAGTTATATGATTTTCTCGTAAGTAAAAAACAGAAAACACATTATTGGCATAAGTTTTTAAGTAGAGAAGATATGACATGTAATGAGAGAAACAAGAGATCTAGTCTAGAGGTTTTATCTTGATTAAAGAAGTTTAATAAACTAATCTTGTATGTGGTAGGGTAAACTCATTGGTAATGATTCTACAGAGTAGTAAAAGTCACTACAAATGCACAACTTGTCAAGATCCAATATTAATGCATATATCTAATAGTTGAGTCTTGTTTGAGTCATTATATGTGGTATGTCTCGTCTTTACCAATAATTTGTATGATTAATTAAGTATTAAAGTATGCGATGTAAATTTTATTTTTATCTTATGAAGAACTCTTTTACACATTAGCTTCTTTTTTTCGTGTTTTTGTCTTGTGTTGTTTTCTTTTTTATGATCACCTATTCGGTGGGAGCAGATGTAGTTGTAGGTTTAGAGACTCCTCTAAAGGACAAGAGGAATTAGGATAGTGGAAGGTCTTGGAAAGTTGTAGTAACTGATTAGTCTCTTTATAGAGTTTGGTGGTTCTCAATTGACTTGTATAAATGATATATTTTTATAGTCCTATTTTTTGTAAGACTGTATTAATATATTTTATATGATGAATTATCTGTTTTGAACATTACGATAAAATATCCTATTTTAGTAGTTTTAAGTAGCTGAAATTTTTACAAGAAAAAATACAAATTTATTGAAAATTGAAAAGAACTTCACTAGTCCAATCCAAATTTAGATTAGATTATAGTTTAAAAATAAAAACTTAAAAAGCTATAGAGAGAGGATTTTTCTTCCTGCACCCCATAATTTGTTGGTGCATCTCTACTATTTTTAAAATGATTATTTTATTTTTCGTAAAAGTGATTTCCAAATTACTTGTTTTAGGGTTTTTTTTTTTTTTTTTTTTGTACAAACA
>Ga0214543_1003436_pt1 | contig 30720 bp, 13 predicted proteins | sample CNSS2metaG_FD_160094 | JGI IMG/M metagenome (GOLD analysis project Ga0214543, IMG submission 160094) | Root nodule microbial communities from cowpea collected in UCLA plant growth center, Los Angeles, California, USA - CNSS2 | ecosystem: Host-associated > Plants > Roots > Nodule | place: USA... | reverse complement strand
CCAGGGCCTGGGCAACACGGGATCTCGCTTAAGCGAGATCCCTCTCGCTTGGGCGAGTTGCCTGCTCGCTCAAAAGTTGAGCGAGCCGCCTGGGCGACTTTTCGCGCAATAAACCTAGGCGAGCTCCATGTTTCATCTCGCCTAGGCGAGATGGACTCGCTTGGGCGAGATTAACAGGTCTCGCCACTGTTCTTCAGTGCCACAGCCATGTTTAGCAAATCCATCAAGCATAACAAGCATTTAATCACACCCAAAACGAAGAATTCATTCATGAACTCATTAACTCACTCAAGAACAGCCAAGACAACACCAAAAAGACTGAAACCCTAACTTCCCGTACCTGGAAAACCTAGTGAAGACCTCTACTACATGACCACGAGCACGGCAGCTCCGAGGATGCGCTATAAGGCTGCGGTGAGAGTGGGACAGGACCAGACAGGTGGGTTAGCCAGGGCTCTTACAACAGATCACGAAAAAGTTACGAAAAGGGAACTAGCACGAACTCGAGAGTCATTTACATGGAGTAGCGGAACTTCCCGGCAATGGAACCCTAGCAGAAGATGTGTGGCGGCTGCAGCTCAAGGCAAGGGCAACTTTTCTGAAAATGGTAGAATACATTAGGTTTAGGGCAGACCTAAGGTCTTATACTGTGGGCCGGCCTTTAGGCCCAATACTGTAGGGCAACCCACTAACTTTTAGGGCTGAGAAAAGAAATGGGCCTTACAAAAAAAGTTATATGTTTTCATTTAAACTTTTTATAAAGAAATCAACTTTTGTAATCATTATTTTAAAAATATTAAATTAAAAACAGAGCTAGTTTTGATGAAAAATGTGGAAAAATATGTTAATTAAAAAAGTATTTTTTTATGAAAAGTATGGTAACATGCTCAAAATGATATATGATATTATTTTTAGGATTAATTATTGTACATGAGGTATAGAGTTTTGAGTTATCAAAATGAATCATGAGTAAATTTATTTAAAAAAACGATAAAATATCATTTTCAATTAAAAACTTTAAAATATTGGGTTTATGCATTTTTTTTATTATAAGAAAGATTTTAAATGATGAATAGGTCTCTTTTTTCATCCTTAACCCTATATAGGTATTCCAATGCATAATCTATACAACATAATCATTTTCCTATTCATTTATAATTCTCTTACCAATAGTGGAAAAAAGAAAAACTCATAAATATATATTAACCTTTTAAATTAAGAGAAATATGCTCCATACAAAAATTGGGTTGTTTTTCTAGGTCTTCCCCCAAGATTTTTGACACCAATCATGCTTAGTCCATTGAGGAATATTCAGTGTAGAATTAGGTTGCAACCTCTTAAACCTCTTCCAATCACTTAGGGCAACCTTCATATCTGCCACCTTTGCATTGATGCTCCTACAACAGTTGGCATGGACAGTGGTCACTGCCCTAAAATCCTTGCTATCTTGGCAAAATCCACTGAAATAAAGGGTATCCAAAAACCTAACCCTAATTTCCAATTTTTCAATAATACCATTTCTAATTAGGTCAAGAAGCACATCTTGCTCCTTTTTTCCTGTGGAATTATCCTTTTCATCATACCATGTTTCAAACAAGGAGATGGTCTTGTTGCTTGACCTCACAAAGTAAAATCCAGTGTTGATTAGGTTTTCCTTTGACCTAGGATCACCATTGTACATGTCTGTGCTTATTTGAAGGTCTTCTCTTTCATTCTTGCTCAACCTTGTAAATGGGTTTCTTAACCACATTACATCAGTGTCCTGTCAAAAACATGTTACATTATTTGTGTTGTTTGAAGTCTGGTTCTCCCTCCGATATAAACATATATGTTATTTAACGAAGAACAACGATATTTTGACTACTAAATTTTGACAACTTTCTCTTACAACATTAGGTGATATCTTCTAAGTGATTTTGGAATATTGAGAATAAGAAAATACAAAGATAGAAAACCACTTATAAAATGACACCTAAAATTGTAAGAGAAACTTATCGTCAAAATTTAGTAGTCAAAAAATTATTTTTCTTTAATGAAGCAGTTCAAGAAAAATTCTAAATAATGACCAATTTTAGTGACAAAACATAATTAACATTGTAGTAATCAATTTAGATACAATTTATAAACTAAAAATTATTAGTAACTAAAATAGTTTTTATTATGAATAATTGATCTTTAAATTGATAATTAAAGTTTTTTTTATTATGAATTAGTTTCTAAATTGGTCACTAATATTAGTTATCAAGATTTTAACTACTAAAGAAATTGATATTTATTTATAATATAAACTATTTTAGTTACTTATTTAGTCATCAATTATAATTTTTTATTTATAACAAAAAATATTTTAATTACTAATAATATTAATTTATAAATTAATATTTAAATTGGTTTAAGTCATTTAATCGCTGGAATTGTAGTGAAGGTAGAAAATAAGAATTCGAATACCTAATATTATGCGCAAGATGAAAATATGAATTTGAAAGTTAAATTCTATATAAAGTAAACTTTGGAAAACAAGAGCATGCACATGTAAATGCAAAATGGTTTGTTACTCAATTAATTTTTGGTTATTTAATTTTATCCTTTTATTGGGTTTTGTCTTTATGTCAAATTCATTTTTCTGGTTTTCCTGTATGTGAATTAAATATTTATTGTTGGTTGTAACATACTTTAAATTTAAATTAATAAATAGAATTGTAAAAAATATTTAAGTCGAATTTTTAGCAACCTATAGAGATTTTTAAAATGAAATAAAAGTTTTTTATTTAAATTTAGGTTGCACTCCATTTAATTATGCAATTTTCAATGAAAAAAATTATGTATGTATTTGTAATTATCTGTGCTCTAATAATTTAGACTACTTTTTTGAGCATGAATTTTGTTTATTTAATATGAAAATGAAATAAACAAGAAAAAGAAGTTTTAGAGAAAAGTTAAGAGCACATTAGAGGGTTGCATTCTATAGAGAAAAGAAAAGGAAGGTGAAAAATTGTTTCTAATAAACATTTTTTGTCTGTAACTTAATATTTTTCTTAAAAAGGATACATTAATGTTTAAATCATTTGTTTAATTTTATCAAAATTATAAAAGAAAATCGTGATCCATTTTTAAACAACACCCAAACATGTCTTAATATTATTCATTGATATCATAAACATATTCTTTTAAAAGAAAAAAAAAGTCATAAACTTCACTATCTTTGACTACAAACATTTTTAATCTGTGTTATTTTCTACCATCAACATCATGTTTCTGTATTTATTTACTTTATTGTATTGATGAGGTTCATTTACATGCTCTCAGAATAGAAATTCTAAAAACAAGTTTTTAATGATAGATAGATATTTTGGATGTGTTTCAATAATTAATGGAATTATTATAATTAATTTAAAGGTCAACTTTCAACAAAAACTAACAGTAAAACCTAACAATGTGCACACGTTTACGTAACTAAGTATGACATGTTCAAGAAGGAAACAGCATAAAATTATTAAAAGACATGATTGAATTAGTGGTATAAAAAAATATTTTAAAATTAAGTAATTAAAAAAAAAATCCGCTTCATATTATACATCATTTAAAAAAAACAAATACTAATTTTTTTTTTCAATAACTTCTTCAGGTTTATTATAATATAACTGAAGACATAATTTAAAAAAAAAAAAATCTGCAATTCATAACTTTTTTTCTGTCATATAGCTTTTTTTTGGTATATCGATTAGATACTAACTTTTTTTGAAAGATATAATATGAGATGGATGAAATACTAAATAATATTCTTTTACACTACAAAATTTTTCGTATTACATGATAGTTTTCTTACAAATTTGTTAAAAAAAATTGTAGGAAAAAAAATTTTCCTGTTATTTTTTTAAGAATTTTAATTGACAGGTAATTTCTTTGTGTGTAATTATTTACTACAAAATTATAAAATTTGTAAGTATTTCTTACAAAATTTATTACGAAAAAGTATTTTATATAAAATATTTTACAGAAAAATTGGCACAATTTTCTACTATTTTTTTTTAATAAAATTTATAAATATTTTCTAAATAAAATTTAAAACAAAATCGACGGAAAATAGAAGTTGTTTTAGTATTTTAGATATCATCTTCAAAAGGAAAATTTGAATGTAGAAATCAGAAATACATTACCTTTTAATTTGAATATGGCAATTATTCCATTAATTAACCATATATGATTCACTTCTCCTAGTTTGTGATTAAGTTTTTCTACCACTGTATAATAGATAATATGAAATAAATGAATATTTAATATTTTAAAAAAGTTGATGCAATCAATATTTAACAAAGAAAAAGAAAGGATGAGTAAAAAAAAAAACTTTGTCAAAATTAAACATTAACTATTAAAGTTAATTATAAATCATTTTCTTAATTGATTGAATTAATCTTCAAATCTCATTCTAATTGATATATTGTTCAAATTTCAACTCACGTAACTAAGACATGTTACGTGTACCACACAATAAGAAAAGGTGTGACGTTATGAAAAAATAAACAAATCTTGACATTTGAAAAATCAAAAGAACATTATTCAACTTTCTAACTATAACATATGTCTTCCTTTATATTTATATGTTTTGAACTTTTGTTTTGGCATTTCAGTGTCTCTCTCTTCTTCTTCTTTTTTTAAATATGTAAATTATATTTAATTTATAAAGTATTTTTAAATATGTAAATTATATTTTAAATCTTCAAAAGAAAAGCTTTAATTATGATACAAAATTGTTCAAAATTGGATTTATTTTCTCAGAAGGACAAATTTCATTTTATTGGTTGAAAATTTATATAAATAAAGTTTAATTATGTTTTTTTTTTCCTAAACTTAAATGCAAAATTATAATACATTTGTGCTCCAAATTTTAATACATTTTGATTCTCAAACTCTAAAAATAAACAAATATAATTTCTTTTAACACAATAATATCTACACAATTTATCATATTCCACTCAAATATCATCTGAAACACTATTTAACACATAAAAAAAAGTTGTTGAATTAAAAGGATTATAATTATCTATTTTTAATTAAGGTCATTGAATTAAAATCACTATATTAATTCATTTATTTTAAAGTTCAGAACTAAAATATATCAAAATTTTAAAATGAAACAAATTTAAATTTTACGTCCTGAAATGAGAAAGTAAACACAAATTTAATCCAATAAATAAAAAAGATTAAAAGAGAATTTGATCTCATTTTTCACTATCGATTCAATCGATTCAATCCTATACACTTAAAAAAACTAGTAAGATTTAATCTTATAAAACTGATCTATAAAATGAATATTAATGTGGAAACTATGCAATTTGTAAAACTGAGTATAAATTCATCTTATACGTCATTTATTACAAGAAATTTGTCAATTATCTACTTATTATTACTTATTATTACATACAAATTATAATCCATAAGTAATTTGAGATCTATCTACTCATTCACCTACTGATATTTTTCAAATATTTTACTTACCTTCGCTTTTTTTCGTATGTATCTGTGTAATATTTTGGGGTTCAGGATATCATTCTCAAATCAGAACAAAAAAGCAAGAAAATGGAATGGATTACATACCGTGAAGACGAAGTTGTAGCCACGTTTGAGAACATCCAAGAGGAACTGTGTTCTTCTCCACATCATCTTGATGAAATCTTGAGACATGTAAACTTTCTCACCTTCAAAATCAACACCATCTGTTTCCAATCTGAAGCAGTTGAGCTTCAGAAACTGGCATCGATCATAGGCAATTTGATCAACAACAACTAAAAGAATGTGATGAATGAGAGATCTTGTTCCTTCTCCCAGCCAAAAACTGTTGAGAAATATATCAAGCATGGTGGTGTCACTCTCCACATCTTGCTCCACATAAGCCCTATTCACCATAGCTATTATCACTGTTTTGTTTCCCATTGAAGCTTTCGCTAATGCACAGTCTAGGGTATCCCCACATTCTTCAATGTCTGAATTGTTCTGCAGTGCATGTTTCCACAGAACTAAAGGTAAATCAAAATGATGAAAAGTTATAGCTAGAAAAGAGAATCAAACTCTTTACATATATACATATACACATGTATATCTTCAACATGTGAAAATATACATGGAAAAAGACTCGGCAAACTTGTTGTCTTAAAATTTTGAATCGAAGATAATATCAGGTTTCTTATATTCAAAGTCTCATGATTCTGAATCTATAACTCGTAATTTGTAATGTGTAGGGACTCACACTTAAGAAGAAGATACTTGAAATCTGAAATGAAACAGTTTAGAACTTGTATGTAATTTGAACTTACAAAGTTTGATTTCTTGCATAGAGGTTCCTTGTGGATTAGGAATAACTCATTGGAGATGGAGGAGGACCAACGGAACAACAAAATAACCCCAGCAAGAAGCATACATAGAACAATTGTTAAACTCCCAAAAGTTTGTTTAGGGTTATCCATTGTTCTCTCAATCTAATTTTATGTGCTTTTTTGTGTAGAGTTCTTAGTGTATATATATATTGGTGGTTTTTCTTAGAGAGGGTGGCTTTGGTGGGAGAATAGTCATAGGATATTGTTTTTGTTGAACGTTGAATGTTGGAGAAGGATAAGATAAAAAAAGAAAAAGAGTATGCATTGGTTAGGTTGATTACACAGTTTAAGAATGCTATTTCTGTGATCATAATAAGAATATTCTTTTTTGGTCTTAATTGGCTATAGTTTTCATTATCATCTTATGGTAAAAGATTCAATCTTTCAGTTATTTTCGGAATTTGATTGCGACCAATTACATCATACTAACTTCGTATTCAGGCCAATTATATATAGAAATTATTACAGCTAGAGAGCAAATATTTCAATGCTAATAAATTATGTGAAAAGAAAAATTGCAATAATACTTAACATTTTAGAAACTCTTGTATGAGTTATGGAAGATCTTATAGTCTTATTTTTTAGAAATCAAGTAAATAAAGTAATAATTCAGTCTTTAATTTTTATATTATAGATGACAATGCAAATTTCATAAATAACATACCCTTCTTCTTCATCCATCTTATTAGTTTTCATCTTTAATTCATGCTCTGATATGTTCTATCCAATAGCCGATACATATTATCTTATTATTTCTTTCATGCTCTTGAATTGCCCTTAGGTCATTCTACACATTTTTAATTCATATATAATGTAATTTTTTGATTGAAATTATCTATTTATGTTTTTTTTAATGAATTTAATTTCTTGTAAGAAGATTCGACTCTTGATCTATCTATGATTTTAATTAATTAAATGCTTCTGTCTGTTATGTTTTCGATGCTTAAGCCAACTCTATATAAATATAACATGAGTAAATTTATAGTACTGATATAAATCTAAATTTTTGGGTAATATTTTGGGTTAAATATGTTTTTGTCACCTAACTTTCAATGAATCTTGAAATTAGTCTATTTTGAAACTTTGGACCAATTTAGTCCTTTTAATTAAATTGTGTTAAGTTTATTTGGCATTTTAAACACGTTTCATAATAGTATTTGACTTAAGATTAAAGCAAAAATGTGTCAAACAGTATAAACAACTCAAATACAATTCTGAAATGCGTACGAAATATCAAATGAACCTAACAAAATTTGATTAAAAGAACTAAATTCACATATTTCAAAAGATAAAGAACTAAATTGGTTCAAAGTTTCGAAATTGACTAATTCCAAAATTCACAAAAAATTAAGAGATCAAAAACATATTTAACCCTAATATTTTTTTTTAGAGTTATTTTTTTTCATTTTCATTTTCTGCTGAAAACCAAAAGTTGATAATTTACTGTGATGGCAACATCAATCAACAGATGTATGAAAAATCAAATGGGAACTTGAGAAATGAAAAAGAAAAGTCAAATGTTTGACTATATATAATCTTTAAACTTGTTTTTTGGGGTATAAGAAGAAAAAATAAAAAAGGATACAACTTCACCATAAAAGACTGATGAATTGACACAGAAAAAGAAATTAAGTTTGACTTGGAAATATATAACTGTGTTAAATATTGAAACTCAAGTAATTTAATAAAAATATATTATAGTTTATAAAAAAATTATTTTGATTCCAACTTAATTATATCTAACAAAAAAGTACATGTGATGATGTACAAAAAGGTAAATTACATTAAACTAATTTTTTTAAAAATTCTTTGAAATTTCATAAATACATTTTAACAATTAAAACAATCTATTTTATAAATATTAACGATATAATATTTCCAAGGGAATTAACGGAATCTAAAATAGTGTCACCCTCTTTTTTAAATTATTTTACTAATGTAATTTTGTAGTGTGTAAATACAGAAAAATTAAGTAATATTAGAAAATCACTTGAGGAATAATTAATTTAATTTATTAAAAAAAATAAACGTATATAGCATTCAAATACATGTCATTTACCTCCGTCACCTAATTTTGTTTGTTTGTTTGAGCATACATCGTATGTGCAACTGATCCTCAGTGTTGTGATAAAATTAATTTTCTTTTTATAATTTGTCGTATGTGATAAAATTCATCCTTATTAGTGAGTGATAAATTTTTAATTTAATACTATAATACATATTTTATGTTTTCAGCTAATTAAAAAGTACTTTAAAAATGAAAAACGTTAATAAAAATCTGTAATATGTTTGTAAAGAAATCATATTTCTCTCTTTATCAGTCGAGTTTAATGGCTTTTCTTTGAATTTATCTATGTTGGCATTTTTGAAAAAAAATATATAAAAATAGGTATGTCCATTATAAATATGTTTTTGGTCTCTCAAAGTAAATTTTGAAATTAGTCTCTCTTTAAAATTTTATACTAATTTAGTCATTCATCTTTAGAAATGCGTGAATTTCGTTCTTCTTACCAAATTTTATTAAGTTTATTTGACATTTTAAATGTACTTTATGATAAACAATTTAAATATTATCATAAAATGTGTTTGAAACGTCAAATAAACTTAATAAAATATGATTAAAAAATGACTAAATTTTGAAGAAGGACTAATTCCAAATTTCACTGAAACTTGAGAGACAAAAAACATATTTAACCCTAATAATAACATTGTTTCTTTAATGACTTCATCTTTTTTATGTTGTATAAACAATAATTACACTTTTAGAAAAGTTACTTATTTTTACAATGACTTCATGTAATGTATAGAATATGTATGATATATATGGGTGTGTTTTTTGTATTGGTTAAGACCATTTATTATTCAAATATCAAAGAAATAATAAAGCATGTAACAGAGGAATTAAAAATCTTTGTGTTAGTGGAAGAAACGTTATGTTTACATCAACCTCTTTAATAGTAAAATCTTCCATGGAGATAGAAATGCATGTAATGTGTTCACAAGAAATTTCAAAGCTCGTCATTAATAACTTTTCTTTCAACTAACATTTATTTGGTATCCAACTAGCTTTTCTTTCACTGTCTTCCATCACAACTTCATGTTCAAATCTAAAATTAGACTTTGGTACATCTATTAAAAAAAATTAAATGTCAAACAACTCATGAAAATAACATTCACTAAGACTTGAGATTTGAAAAAAAAAAAGCATCAAAATCAAATCATGATCCTAAATTGATTTATAGAAGAAATTAAATAAGAACACCATGGTCATAGTAGAAAATTAAGATGGTGGTGTATTATAAAAGAAAAAAGGAGAAAAGGTAGAGAAGGCTCAAAACAAATTATTGATAAATGATTTTGTACCATACATTGGTGAAAGTAATAAAGAGTATATATATTCGCATTTACCAAAGATGGTTTTAGAATCATAATTTCAGAAGTTCAAAGACCAGATAAAATATTCGCATTTACCAAAGAAAAATAGAAAAGAGGTACACAGAAGATAAATCTAATTTGATAAATAAGGCATTGTTACAGACTCTAGGCACACTTTACATCATTACAGATTAGTGATTCAATTGAAGCCAATAATTTAGTTAGAATGGGACCTAATGGGAATGGCCATCAAACAGAAAAGAAAAATCCATTAGTCAAACACTACTTCAGCGTTCATAGCACTTCCTCAAGTCACCAACATAAAAGGCAGTGAAATAAACTTGTAAAACACCAACTCATGGACACTTCCTTTGGATATATGAAGCTCCATGCTCCTCATACCTGCCACAAATGCATTAAAACGATTCAGCATAATGCATTAAAAAGAGCGAAAATAATAAAGGTAATGTGAATAATGCACTAGTATAATCACAATTTGGTGAAAAGGGGGATAATTACTCGGATTTGGAGAACCACATTTGCTGGAAGGAACCAAGAGATGCCAGTATACTACCCCCTATCCAAACACTGCATATAAAAGCCATTCATTCATTGAGTTAGAAAACAATTATATGTATAATGCACCAACAATTACTACCGCATGAAATGTTAATCTGAGTCCCCCCACCCCCTATTTTGGAGAGGTATGGAAACATAACAATAGAAAGGAGGGGCAAAAATTAAGATGGTTTTCCAAAACTAACAATAAAAGAAAACCACACGAAGGATAAAACAAAGATCCCACTGACCAAACAATTTAAGATCTGCCAATCAAGAAAATGTGCATCTGTGATTTCAACAGGATCTCCAATCCGTTTGACATACCCCGATGATGGTTTCAGAATGAAAAAGTAAAAGCTGTAGCTTACAGTAATTCCGAGTTCAATAAACCATACCAAAGACACCAGAAAACAGACATGGATAGCCAAATTAAAGTTTTAATAGTCATAAATTCATACAACAGGGAGAAACTAATCAATTAGACAAGCTTCTTGAGTTTTATTTCACTTAGAAAGGCCTAAATCATATGAAGGATTTTATTAAACTGGTTGGAATTTGAATTGTGAACCAGTTTTAAAATTTGAAAAGTGAACGAGACATACTGACAAATAAGTGTCCCTGTGAATTGTTTATTCTAAGTGTTAAAAAATATTAAATTGTAAAATAGGTTAGAAAATTTAATCACTGAAATAAAAAATTGAAATAGGCTGCTTATGAAAAAATTGAACTCCACCACCAAAGTATAGAAATAAAGCCTTCAAATCTGTCACAATGGAATGATGAAAACATTGCTTCCCGGATTAATAAAAACCTAGCCACTTCATATACTGATGCGTGGAATTTTGAGGGACTAGAATTAACCATGTAAAGAGAAAAAAAAAATGGAGAACTTGCAACGAACCCGATTTATCCTTTGCAGGAAATAACAAGGAAAGAAAAGTAAAACGGTAAAATGATAATGACGTAATTAATAAGTGCATTGCAACAAGATAGATAACACACCTAAACCTTCTTTCAGTAGCATTCCCACTGGCCAATACTTTTACTCTGGCAGCTTGAGGGGACTCCTGCAATGGAAATGAAATTGTAGTCAATTCATACTACAATCAACCGTTCCAGCTTCTCGAAAAACAATGACAATCACATGCCACCTGCTGAATTAAATCAAATAGATCCAATATGTTGATTTTTACAATATGACAAACTTAATGGCTTCTATGAAATTCAAAATGTTTTCAATTAATCTTCAACTCGTTAGAACTGCCAGCCTGCAGAGGCTTTAGCTAAAGGTTTATAATCCAAAATGAGCACAATCTTACAGACTACCATTGTACTTTACAATGATGTAAACTTTTTTTGTTGTTATCGTCATTCTGTTCAAATATAATAAGGGTTAGTTTGAATATTAATGAGTTTGTTAGTAGTTAATTGTTAGTTGATGAGGTGTTTGTCATATACACAGGGAGAAGGATAGAAGAGGTATACATATGTTCATTTGTAGATTGAGGATTAGCTTTTCATGAAAAAAGAAATCATTTGCGAAGGGACAAAGGAAACCCTAGGAGGAACCAGGTAGTCCCCTATTTCTTGTTCTTTCTTCCTATTCAATAAAATTCTTTCATTTCTCTTTTCAGTTCTTGGTTTTTAACATATTTCATAAAAAAAATAACTTAAAAGGTCACACAATTTCATCCCAAAAGCAAGTAAAGGAAAAGATATATGCATTAGCACAATTCCAATGCCTTACAAATGAAAGTTGCGTTGAAGAAAGACCTCAATGGAAACAAAAAGTACAGATTTTCTTTCAAAAATATATTTGGAAGCAACAAGAAGTTGATTTTTTTTTTTTAAATAGAAGTAAAAACACTACACAAGCCTTACAGAGAAACCAAATATATTTAATTCTAATCTACAAAAAAGGCAAAGACAAAAAGTTTCATTTCAGCCAATAAATTAGAATTTATAGACTTACAAGTCCCTCCAATAAATTATAGAATTTATACAGACTTTCATTTCATTTGTTAAATTATGTACCTCTAGCAAGTCTTTCTCAAGTCGTTCCTTCAGTTGTTGCATTGAAGCTGTACCACCAGCAAGCTGCATATGATAAAAGAAATCAATTTTAATAAACCAGGTAAAGAAATAAAATGATATACTCATATGAAATGCTTCAAAAACCAACAAGTGATCATAGACTATACATAATAAGTATGTACATCATGGTTTCAGCAAATAATTCAGCTAAGTTCTTCATAAAAGGTCATTTGTCTAAAAATACAACTCAAATAAAATTCCAATCCTAATAAAAGCATTAAGTTATGATGCGTGAAATATCCTGGAACTCCAACTTTGGCAACACTTCCACCCCAACAACTGCAACCCAATCTCAAAATAACTCCCAGATTTTCCAAAAAAAAAAAGGATGCCCCGGTATCTTTTTTCACACCAAAAGAAAACTTGGCGAGCTAAATAAGAACTACTTGTGTGTGTGTGTGTACATGGTAAAAGAAAAAGAAATAAAATGTAAATCAACTTTACCAGTATACTACTAAACAACTCTCTTCGAATGTCTACATCACACTTGTTAATGCTTTCAATGACCTACAAAATGGTAAAACAGTCAGCAAAAGCAAGTCAGGCACTTCAAACAAACACACGTTAAGATTAATAAAATACCATTTGAGGAAGGCCACGAACTGAAGGAGCAATTTCAGCAAAGCTCTCCATGCCAGGAATTGACTGTACACACCATTGACACTAAGAAAATTAGTAAACAGAAGGGATGAACAGAAATATGTTAAAGAACTGCAGACCATAATAGAAGCACAACAAAACACCAAACGGAACATGCAAGTTATGAAATTGAAAACTAAAGCTATATACTGAGTTATTCAATTTTTTATCATACACATAAAATTTAAGACATTGCAAGTTATTGATCAAGAATCCTATTACTCATCAATCTCACCATACATTTAGATTAAAAATTTGATAAAGATGTCTTTCATACAATTCAAATAGTGATTTGACAACCAAGATACTTATTTTGAACCAAACCCGACCCCATAACAGTACACGTCAGCTATATAACCCCGTTAATCTGGATTGCCCAGTGTAGTTAAAGCCTAAAAGGGCACTATGAACAAGAGTCCAAAGCTTTTTTTTCTTTGTGGTGCAAACTTTTCCACTCCTTCACTACTTAAGACAGAGGTGTTCCATACAGGAACCTGACTTGGGCAGTGGACTTGACCCAGTCCATACATAAAATTGTCAGCCTTCAGAAAAAATGCAATTGAAAAGACTCCCCTTAAGTGATATCTACCCTTAATTTTAGACCACATACCTTATCCACTAAAATGTAGACGAGAATACATTATGCTTAAAGGACAAATTTGCTTTAGAGGAGCTTTTTCAAATACATGTAAGTCATGTAACACAGTAGAGAAAAGAATTAGCCTGCCAAATCAAAAAAAATGCCTTCATTTTCATTAGTTGCTTTATACTTAGAAGATTTGGCACTTTCAATTATAATTTAATATTACCAAATTTATTATGTTTACACCACCGAGTGTCGTTTTAATCATTCCTGTTGTATACAACATCCAACACCACCATCCCATCTGTCAGGTTTATTATCTTTGCTCCTGTACTTATTTTCAATTTTTAATTCCAAGCCACGTTTTACAGTTATATTTGTCTGCTTTATTTTTATTCTCTAACTAATATTGTTTTCCATATACTTTCTGCATTGTCTGTTGAGTTGTCATTGCAACCTTTCAATAGATTTCTTTAGTTTTTATTCTATATACTTATATCCTATAAGTTTTTTGTTCATGTCATAACCTTCCATGTATTTTAACAGCTTTTTTTTATATAACATAACTAAATTGTATTATTTTTTAACAAAAACATTTAATGATAAAATTTGAATTACGTTTTCCTCTTAATTTCACTGTACAAAAGGGTGGAACACAGATTTGGTACACCGAGACATTTTGTTTAATTGAAATTCAATTATTCACAACAAGCTTCAGTTTGACGTGTCTTTTGGCATCTCACCTCTAGACGCTTCAAGTCCTTGGTACATTAAGGGTTTTTTCCTTTTGCAAGAAAGCCTTGGCATATTTCTAAGAACATGAAGCATCATAAATGCTTTATATTAAATGAACAAGACAGACTAATCCCATCTATGCATGCAAGCCACACACCTGAACCAGTGACGGATTGAAAAGAACATCTGGAATCTTAAATCTGTCAGCTCCAATTTCAATTGTCCTGCAGGATAAATAAACACATCATAAACAACAATAGACAAAAAGTTACACTAAAAACCAGAAGCAGCAATTAGGCTATGAAGTACAAAAAGTAGCATATTAAATGAAATAAGATATTTTGAAGATAAAACAACATTCATTCTATCCTCATGTTTCAACGAACAAGAATAACACCGACTTACTGGCCATCAGGAAGCTCATACGAGGTCATTGGGATGTTTGAATATGCACTCTCTGTCAAATAAAGGAAAAATATAGTTTTAATATACAGGACTACTGAACTGGTACAGCAAATTTATTACTAAACCAGATGATGGAAAGAACGTCATATCATATGTGGCCTAATTGAAAGGTCATAGATCAAGTTGCACAAATTACATCACAAGAGGCGTCACATACCAAGTTATCTAAGAGGTGTACACAGAGAAAGGAGGACAAAGTAATAAAAGAATGCCACAATAAAGACTAAGAACCTTTTCCACATACCATCAAAGAACAAAATAAAACACAGGAACAACATTATTCAAACAAGAGCATGGTTCCAGTAATGTTCAAAACATTATACAAGGTGCCGACATGAGGTAAACAAACCATCGTAAGGAGTATCTGGAGCACGGCACACACATTCCTTGACATCACTAGCAATCACCCTCTGCCATGAGGGAACAGACATCAGTAAAGGAAATTCAGAAAGTTATGAGATATTACATTGTCATTCACAGACCTGTGAATAGAGTTTGTAGCTTTCAGTTGTATTTGGAAAATCAAGATCTACCGTCTGCAAAGTTCAGAACAAAAAAATAATGAGAAATAATAATCATTTATGCATACTATAGTAGTTGAGATCATATACAAAGGTACATGCAAAAAACTAATTTTGGTGCTAATAAAGTAAAACAACAGGCAATTTTGCTCACCATCATTTGTCCCCAAAATTCTACAAGTTCTTTTAAATATTAAATGAAATAACAACAGATGCAAGGTTATAATGTAATTCAAATTCTCAAATTTAGGAAAAAGTATATTTTATTTCTCATACTGAATAATTAGGTCATTGGACCTATATGTACACAAGCCTGAGGCTATTATGGAAATATCAATAAGCTAATTCTAAGGAGACAAATCCCAATAATTATGGGATTTATTCTAGAAACACAATCCTAGCATTAATAACAAATAATCAGCAGTAATACAGAATAAAATTGAACATTTCCTAAAATAAATTAATCAACAGTTCTGACAGAAATAAAAAAAGTAAAGTAAGAAAACTACAACTCACTCTTTCTTCTTTGTTCTGATCCTTAATTATATACCTAAAAAACTAACATTCCCTCCTTTATACACTTGAGAAAAATAGATAAAAGAATAGAAAATGAATTTGAGAGGATGTTTCCCTCTCTTATGTTGTTGTATTCATAATTCAATGATTTAGTTAATTGAATTAAAGAAATGAGACTTAAGGGACAGACAAAAACAAAAAGAATAGATTTGAAGTTTAGAGAAGGAGAAAGGGAAACTCGATCAATTCCTCGAGAAGCTACTTTAGATCCATTGGCTAGAGTTATAAATGAGGTGTTTTAGGAAAGGAGATAGAAGAGAACAAAGAGATATTACCAGAAATATAATCAAATGAACCTAAATCAATTATCAATGGATTTTGACTCTCCACAAATTGTGAAATGCAAGTTGTTGACAAACTAGGAGTTGTAGATTATTGTGCCAGGATATTGGATTTCAACCTCAAATATTCTCGATACTCTTCATTAGAGAACTTTGGCTTATAAACTTCAGATTACAAAATAGAGGCTATCTTGTCAACAAAGTCATGCAAAGAGTAACAATTCTCTTGGGTGTGGCCCATTCTTTTACAATGGGTACATTGAGGACGCCCTCTACTACTACGTCCTCCTCCAGGGCCACGACCTCCATTTCCACAAGTAGAAATCAAGGAAAAAGACTCAACAGATCCTTGAATATTTCTACTCTTAAGAGTTGGAACATGAAGAAGTCAAGTTGTCAAGTTTTCCACAAAAGGAACTTCTTGACCAATTAAAATTTGATCTCTAACATGATCAAAATTTGGATTCATTTCACGGAAAATTATTACACCATGTAAACCTTATCGGACTTCTTTCTTATCTCTTCCCATTAGTCAACTTCCAAGAACATCTTCAATTCCTCAACTGTTATTTGAGTTCAGCAATAAAAGACACTATGTCATTATCATATTGCTTTAGAGAAGCCAATGATTTTGAGTATTGTTTGAAAAAACATTTTGGGCCCTTTTACACAAGGTGTTACAAGTTTTGAAAGACCTAGGGGAGCTCAAAATATTTGGATGCACAACCACCACGGTTGGATCACGCTCCTTGAGGTGCACCGGACCCAAGAGTTGGTATAGACGAGCAGGGTGAGATCGACTCACTCTAATACCAACTTGAGAAAAATAGAAAATGAATGAGTATGATTTTCTCTCTCTTAGGTTCTCATATTTATAATAACTTTGAAATACCATATACAATGTGTGAAAGGAAAGAGAAGAGAATACGAAAAGAAATATCTAGGAACCAGGTACAGAAACTTTTCAATAAATTCTATTTAAGACAAATTAGTTTAACATATACCTTAAGTTTAAAACTAATTGGCTGACTTGAACAAACATTTGGTACAATGTCCAAATTCTAGTAGATTAAACAAGAGGCAAATTATTTGGTTCAGGTCACTGCCAGTAGTATACTGGCACTTACAAATTTTAAGATTATATCCATAACTGAAAACAGTTCAAGAATACTCAATTGAAAGAGACAATAAAAACCATATTGCAACCATCCAGAAGTCCTTGAGGAACAAACAGTACCGAAAATACCCAAGGAATGGAACTAGTCCTGCTTAAGTTCAAATTTTAAAGAGAACAAAATGAAAAAAAATCTGGATGCCTCACACTTTAATGATTGCAAGCAAGTTTAATAAAGAAAATGTTACTCTTAAGTCATTAGGATGAAAACACATTATACCTGAAACTCTCCGGGGCGTATTTCCTTTCTCCTAAAGGAATAACGCGGTTTCATCTGTGACAAAAAAAAAGGGAAATCTCAGGCAGATGAAGTCAGAACATCTTTATTTTATATGATCACTGACAAATATAATAAGTAATGTTTGTCACCCACCGTAATACCCTTGCTTTCCAAGCTTTTCATCAAGCAATCTGTAAGAAATTCTCCTCCAATTGGAGAAGTTGCCACAGCCTTATGTTGTAAACAAAATAGAGATATGAGCAGACAAAAAGACCCAAGTATTAGCCAAATCTCAAATATCAATGCTGAGTATAATGAAACCTAATTTGACATGTGTGTATGTCGCAGAAACATAACATAATGGCAGATATCATGCAAAAGAGACATGAAAAAATATTAGTTTGTAAAATGCCTATGCAAGCAATAGCACCTCACCTATCCATAGTCCTTCTCTCTTACAATTTTGATAGTAGTTGTAGTTCCATAAAACACAATCTAATGACTGAGTAACAATATAGAGACTATGGCCAATATATAAGAGCACCAGTTTATTCTTCAAGATTTCCTTTCATACATTTGATGTATATATTTCGCATTGTTAATCAAATAATCACATCATTCCAAAATTATCTATAAACCATGTAGTGTTAGGAGATCCTTTTCAAGTACCCACTTCATCCTTCAAGCCTTAAAACCTTTCTATAGAGTGGTGCATACGGTAAATTGGATCAATGCAGGTTCTTATAACAAAATCAAAGTCAAATTTAATAAATTGGATAAGAAAACTAAATATCGAAATTCCAATGTCAATTTTATTGGATTCAGTAATAAGGAATACCTTCTGAAGAACATAACCATCGTGTACTGGTGCAATTGTAGTTGACCCTCCACCACTGAAAACAATGGAATAATGAAGAAAATGTTATGTTTCTAGCATGTCAGTGTAACATATTAGAATAGTAAATATAGAATAAATATTGAACTTTAAAAGTTGCACTCTTTTTCCCTCCCCTTTTCAATTTTCTCAATTGAATACGCTTCAAAGTTTTTTCATACCCATTCCAATATTTTGAATGAAATATTGGCAAAGTTTTATTGCTTGTTACCAAACCCAAATGATTACTTTAAAATGGTTGAGCAGGAAAACAAAAATCTTTAGGCATGTTAACACATACATAACAGAGAAGCTTTTGGATTGTTATTTCTCAACTTCATGTAGCAGATTATTTATTTAACAATGCTTTAGAATAAGTAAAACCCTGTTGGTATTTATTTCACACAGTTAACTGCAATAATTGAAAACTTTCTATTCCAGAACTGAAATAAAAAAGTATAATTTCTTATGTGTCATTGTCAATTCTTTTTGATTCAATGATTTCATGCACGTGAAAATATCATTATCTTGCTACAAAAGCAAAATATCATGCTCTCTGAAGCTTTGTATGACTACTACTTCCAGCAAGTATAAGGGAACACAGGCTGAAGAGGAATTTTAACAGTAAACGGTTGTAACAAACCAGACTAAGACTGATTGCATGGCATTGAGTGTCTAAAGTCCATTATTTGTTCTCTAATTCCAAATTGCTACTTTATTTCTTACTATACATGGTAAAAGCAAGCAATGTAAGGTCTAGTTAAACAAGACAAGGACAAATATAACTTAGGCCTTCTAAATATAATATTTTGAAATGCAAGCAATTATTAAACCGAAATGAAGGAAAACACCATTGTTCACAATTATTAAACCTCATGATCTCTTACCCATCAACAACCAATGATGTAGCACGCCCTGAAGCAAAGGAAGTCAGAACCTGTATGTGAACACCAGGAATAAACTTTCAGTACCTTTTCATTCTCACTCCATAACAAATATTATTTCATGAAGTATAGGTCAAAGCACTAACAGCATTCTTCGCCAAAAACAATGCAGGCGCTTTGTACTTCTCAAACATAAGCTCTGCTGTCCTGCGACAATAAAAAACCAAATTACTAGTACTGACAAATTAAGATGAGCTCATAATTTCTAGACAGTAAATTATAATCAGAATACCTTTCTCTCTGCTGTTGAGAGTTTGAAGAAGGTTCTGCCAGGAGCATAGGATGCTCTTTAGGATCAATCAATAGGCACTCCCTACAAAAAACAGAAAACATGCCCGATCAATAGGCATTCTCTACCAAAAAGAAAGAATGTGCAGCCAGAGACAAATAAAATAATTCCTAAGGTATATGAAATATGTAATAATTGTCAAAACCAGACTATAAAAAAAACTAACAAAAAGAATATAATATCTTAATGTTGCATGGTGCATGAATTGTCCCGTACTTAGCTTATTATGCTCTTACGTAGAAAGAGTTGCACCCTAACTATACTATATTGGCACAGTGATAAGCACTTGATCCAACAAGTGGTATTAAAGTTAAGGTCAGGAGTTAAATTCCTAGAGGGACCATTTCCGAGAGAGAGATTATTGCACTAATTATAGTAGCGACTATGTAAGCTAAGTCACAATAAAAGAGTTTGATTCGTAGTGAGGCAATTATTGGAGGGAATTGTTGCAAGGTGCATCAATTGTCTCATGACAGAGGTTAAATGGGTCAAGTCACAATCAAATGGTACTTAAACTACTATGCTCTTAAGTAGAAAGGATTGTGTCCTAATATTAGATATAGTTTTTCTGTATAATGGTATGTGCTTGATCGAAAACTTGGTAACAAAAGCACTTTTTCTATATCTATCATTCACCATATAGCTATTTGATAGAATTTTCTCTTTTAGTTTGAATGTGACCTTTAAATTATATACATGTTAACTTCACTCAGTTTGATTCATATGCACTTCTCCCCTTCAATTTCCCCCATTATTTTCTAAGACAAATCCAAAATACCTAAGGTGTCACTTGTGGTATGATTTGATCCCCAAGTTTAACCTCCCAACTTCACTCTTGCTAACTATCCCTGTATTCATCCAGTGTTGCCAATCCTTACATGAAAGAGAAGGGCTGAGTGAGGCCTTGTACACCTAATAAAAAGTAAAAATATGATAAATATTTATGGTACGGACCATCAATATTTGGAAAAGAATCTTCATTGCTATCAAACATTTATTAGCCACCATTAACACCGGACCCTCTCATGTATTTATGTGCTTTAGATATAGGTAACAGATAAACTATTCTTTGGACCAATGCTTTTAAGAGGAATCATCAAATAATCAAAAACAGGAATCACATGAACTTTATCAAATTCCAACTATATCTGCCATAAAGTAATCTAACGAAGAAAGGAAAACAACAGTCCTACAATAGATAGTTCAGAAAACCAGTATTGACCTGAAGGCATGATCCCATATGCTATCAACAATATCCCAGTCAGCTACAATTCCATCCTTAAATGGAGACAGCACCTGCCAACATAAAAATATAAAATAACTACAACTATTCATTATTCAAAATAAATTACCAATCCTAATCCAATCAAGAAGAAAGCCAAAAGGGTTACCTCCATATGATCTCTACGGTACCCCAACGACTGTGATCCTACAAACAATTTCCTCTTTCCCTTAGCCTTGTCGGAATCAGCATTTCTAAGATTATTCTTTGATTCCCCAACTGAGGCAGAGTTCTTCTCAGCATCATCATCTGCTTCATCAACATCCATTTGATCAATTGCTCCAACAACCTAAGTTCACACACACCAAAGACAACCACCAATTCATTATCAACAAGCAAACTACCCATATCAACTATACTTTATAAATACACCCAACTACACTATCAAGCAGTAGTAGCCGACCACCACACAAAAATGTCAGTGTCCACATTATTATAAACTCAAAGCATAACAAAAATACTCTATCAACAAAACAAAACAAAATGGAAGCAACTTCGTCCTACCAACAGAAACAAATCCCAAATTTCAGAGAAGTATAAAGAGGAGAAAAAACACTTACAGACGGAAACACGGCCTTGGGAGCATCTTCACCGGCATAACCAGCTTTACACGTGTGTGAACCCAAGTCAATTACAATAGCTGATACTTCATCTGTTGAATCAACCAAACAAAAAAAAATGGAGTTCACAACTCAGAAGAAGAAGGAAGACGATAATAAGGAGAATAGGTTTGGATACTCACCACCGCCATACATGGCTGTGACTGTGCTACGAACTCGACAGGTGAATTAGGGTTTTAGAATTTAAGGTTTAGTAATTTTCTCTCTCTCAGATTCCAGTCAGATTCCAGTAGAGAGAGGGAAGCTGCGGCGAAATGGGACGCCACCACGAGAATGTCCGGCGAGGTCGTCGGAGGAGGAAAGTAGAAGTGAGAAGCGCGCGCGATTTGAAGAAATAAAAATTAGGGTATGGTAAGGGCTATGATAATTGGATAAACCCACACAAACAATTCACAGTGAGTTTTCACCCTTGTGTCCACTTTGGAGCCTTCGGCATTTTATTTTTTTTTAGTATTAGTAAAAAATGTAATGTGACAAAATAATCCTATTTTATAATAGGCAAGAACAACAATTTATCATTTATCTATGGATTTTATATTTGACTTAAATTTATGTATTTAAAATATTATCTTATAATAATTTTGATTTAATTTTTTTTTCTTTTATAACATAATGCACAAAAATGACAAAAATAAAATTCTCAATAAATATATATATATAATTAAAAATACACTTAATGAAATTCATAAATATGATTTTTTTTTATTAATATTTATTGTATGATTAAAATTATTACTTTTTAATAAAATTCTATATGAATAAAACATATAGATAAATAATATATATTTATTATATTATTAAAATTATTACTTTCTAATAAAATTGTATACAAATAAAATATACAGATAAATAATATGGAATGTTTAATGTATTAATCAACATTGTTATTATAATAGATTATTATTATTAGTTAATGCTTTAAAACAAGTTTGGGATTCTCGATACTAAATTTATGAACAAAGTCACTAATTTTTTTCTCAATCATTTAATTATGTTTAATATTCTAAATTTACTGTTTTTCTTTCTAATAATAATGTAAAGTTGTTTATTTTATATTATTGGTACTTAATATTTGAACTTTAATATTTTGTACCAAATTTTAATAATCAAACAGCTATATTTTATTCAAATTATTGTATAATTAAAATTATGAGACAAATAAAGCAAAAAATATTATGTTATAAAAAAGTATATTTCATCAAAAAATTATTCAATAACTATATCTTATTTGAAACAAAGTTACTATTTTTAATAAAATTATATATGAAAACAACACAGATAAAATATATAAAAAAAATCTTTATTTAATTAATTAGTAAAATGAACAATTGTCTTAAAATGACATTAATAAATTTTCAATGTATACGGTAGTATTTTAATTTTAATGAACTAATTTATACAATTTATACAATACTATTTTAAAATAGATATTTTATGACATTAGAAAGTAAAATTTAAATATAATTTATCAAACAATATATACTACATACACCACAAAAGTTTCAAATTTTTTTAAATTTAATTTAGCATAAACTTTACCAAAAAATTATTCTGTGAAAAAGTCAAAATAACTTTTATGTGATTAATATATTTTAATTACTAATAAAATATTCAAATCAGCTCTAATTTATTTAGAGTTAGTGCTTAAAAATAATTTTAAACATATTATATATATATATATATATTAATAAAATTATATAATAAATATATTACAATTTTCTCAAAAGGAAAATTACACTGGGTGAATATTTTACTTTTATTTACATTAAGGTTTTAATTTATATAATAAAATTAAGTAAATACTCTTAAAGAAAACATAAAAAAGACTTACATTAATTGAAAGAAATATATTTTAAACAACATGTTTTTATTAAAAAAAAAAATACATTAAATATGTAGATGAACTTTTTACATGATAGAGTTTAATATTTAGTAAAAAGAAAAACTTGTGTACCATAAGTTATAATTTTAATTATAAATTTAAGAAAAATTTATGAAAAAAGATTTAGATAGTTTAACATTTAATTATAAATGCATATTTTTATATAAATTAAAATTTAAGATTTAATTAAGATTTGTATCATTAAAACTATTTTTTAATTAAAAACATTATTATCAATATTCCATTTATAATATGCATTAATAATTTGAATATCAAAATTCATTCCTTTTATATAAATTAAAACTTAAAAGGTTTTACAATATTCCATTTATAGTTTTTTCATTCCTTTTATAGAAATTTTTCATTTAATATATGAATCGTTATATTTTCAATTTTATCTGCAAACAATACATGTAGGTGTGACACAAATTCTATAGGAAAATATTTTTAATTAAACAACATCAAAGTATTAAATACGATTAAATTATACTTCCACAATATTATCTTTCAACAAATAAATATATTTATATCAAACTTCGTTATTATGAATAAGTATTTATAATCAATTAAACAGTATGATGGACAAACTTTTAAATAGATGCTTTAATTCGGTAATACTTCATTATAATAAATGGACTATGTTGTTTTAAAATTGATATCTACTTTATTATGTCTATAATTCATTTAATTATAATCTAAGTTTTTTTTCCTTTTCTTTTCATAAAGAATTAGAAAGATAATCATTAAAGTTATTCAATTATTATAATTATTTATATACCTAAACCTAAACCTAAACATTTCACATAATGTATACACAATTCATAATTAGATATTAATATGTTTTATTATTATATGTTTATTAATGATACTAATATGCAATTTAATCTTTAGCTAAACACAATTGAATTGATTTATTTTATTAATCAACAGATTAAAAGTTAAGTAATCATGTAAAAACCTAATACAATTAATAAGTCGTATGTGACGAATATGATTTTATTAAGAATGAATAAGTTATACATAACAAAGACCAACTCAGCAAAATATTAATATAAATTAAGTGGTGTATTTTTTTATAAAAAAATGAAGTCGTATATGACTTGGACAACTTGGGAAAGAAATTAGTATTCTTTGTTAACGACTTCTTGAGTATAAAATTTTTGGTTGGTATATATACGACTCTCATTGGAAAGAAATGTAATTGAATTCATATCCATGGCGTACAATATTTTCAAATACTTGTTTCACCTATTTCTCATACAAGTTGTTTGTATTTTTTTAGTTTACCTCAATTAAAAATGACAATTTTAGTTTTATTAAAACTCATGTCTAATTATTTTTATACCTAATAGGTTGTATTAAAACAATATAACATAAATAATCGAAGACATATTATTAAAAATCTAAAGAGACTACAAACAAAATTGATATTACCGATAGTCAAAATTTGTCAGTAAATCAAAATTATCGACGACCAAAATTTATCGATAAATCATCATCAGTAAATTTTTACCGATAGAACAAGAAATTTGTCACTAATACTGACAAAAAATTTTGTAAGTAAATTCGTCGGTAATTACAGATTAAAAAAATTGTCGATAAATACTTTGATGTGGTTCATTTTCTTCCTCCTCCCTCCATCTTCTTTTTCCTTTTATTTTTTTCATCTTTTCTTATTCCAATACTTCATCATTTCCACCTTTTTCGTCGCCACTAGTTGCTGCCTCTGCCACCACTATTTTCGTTCGTCATCGTCGACTCCTCCTTCACTTCCTTTTCCTTCTTCTCCATTTCTTTCTCTCACTTTTTATTTTTTCTTCTTTCTTTTATTTATGCTTCTTCACTGCCACTACACCACCATCGCGTTGTCGTCGCGCCACCAATACGCCTTCACCACATTGTTATCGTGCCTCTGACATCTCTTCCTTTCTCCGCCTCCCTCTCTTTCTCTTGCTTCTCTTCTTTCTTCTTTTTTTTCTCCTTCTTCTCTTATTTTTTCCACCTCCAACTTAACTTATTATATTTATCTCGTCATATTTGGACAATAATTTTGCCGCTCTTTTTACCGATGGATTTACTCATGAAAAAATTTGTCGATGATATTAATTGTAAATTACCAAAGAATTTATCAATGATAAAATATGTAATTATCACAAATTTTTTCAGTCGATAAATTATAATAAATCCATATTTGGGTGGGAATTTGACCACATTTTTTACCAACAAATTTTACTGACAAAAATAAATTCGTCGGTAATTAAAATTTTAAAATTAATCAATAAAATTTGTTAGTAAATTTGATTTACCAATAAATTTATTTCAATCAATAAAATTTCATCGATAATACCAAACATTTTTGTAGTCAAATAAGGAAAAAAAACATTATTAGAGAAAAAGAACAAAATATTATTAGGGAAAATGATAAAATATATTATAAATTGTGATATTAATTTTAAAGTTCTACAATAAGTTGAGGAGTGGTGATTTGACTACTATCTAAATGGACACTTTCTTCTATTATGACCTTCACTTGTGTTTAGTTCTTCTTTTACTGTTAGAGCGGATGATGGTAGGGATGGTTTGCGAACAAAGAATGGAAAGAAAACTACACAGATTACGGTGACGCTTCTGATTATCGGCGTCGTCTGGACAATTTCGACCGAATGGAGGAGTTGCGGCCATGCATGGTTTGTTTGTGGGGTTGGTTTGCATTGGACATGAAGAAGAAGGTGCCATTTGCATTGGTGATTAGGTCAACAACAACCGCGTTGCTGATAAAGGCTTTGGCACGATGGAGGCGTTAGATGACCGCGATGGAGGTTGTGAACGATGATTGGAGATTATAAGAGATAGAATCACAATCTCACAAGAAGGAGGGCAAGGGCAGCACCGCCACGGTAGACCCTGGTCGTCGCTATTGTTGTTGGCTATGTCTTGAGTTGGTCGGTGGTGGAAGATGTATTATTAGATGGTCTTAGAGGCAAAGCTCTTGTGATGGAAGAAGAAATGAGCAAAAAGGTGATTCATAATACTCATTTCTCGTCGGTGTTATTGGTGGCGTCTCTCGCCAATCATGGGAGTTGCAACGACATGAGTCATCAGCCTTGGGAGTATAAAGCAAACACGTGTGTGAGGGAGAATAAAGTAATTTTGGGAAGGGTTTTTTGATTTGAAGAATAAAATGGGTTGGGCTTAGCCCACCACCATTCTCTGCATCCCCTATATAGTATTTGCACTAATTACATAACATTCACACCCATGTTTTACTTCCCTACAATCGTTTATTTATTTTGTATAATTTATGGGTTGTTAATGCATGCAACCCCATGTTTATTATGTGATATGATATGATTTACAGATGAATACATATACACACAACATGTTCAGTGAAATTACTAACAACACAAGAATTTTGAAAGAAGAAAAAACTTATGTGGATGAAGAACGCTCGAGCATGTGATTGACATTGAAACAATTGCAGTGCATGAAGAGGAAATGAAGGAACTCACGCCACTTGGAGATGAACGATCCAAGATGAGTGGAGGTATGAGTCGCCACTTTAACAGTAACAAGATAAGACTCGTGAAGGAAGAACACCTAGTGTAACATCCATTTCCGGGTCTTACACTTAGCCACTAGAAAATCTCAACAAATATTCATTTCAATTCTCATCAAAATCTGCTTCATGTACAAGTATTACTCTATATTTATAGGAAAAAAGTCTTATTATAGTTACCTTTCTAATTATGATTAAGAAAAATATATGATACAAGCTACTCCTAAATCAAAACGCATGAAGTAAGCTAAAAGGAATGTGCATGACAAGTTTTGAATTGTCTTGGAATCCTAACGTTGTAATGCATGCTTTCCTCAAGTTGGCTAAAGAGACCCAATGTTGAGCACCCTTATCTTGTCGTTCAACGTTACAAACTCTCCTAAGATTTGCACAATTTTAAAAAGGATTGTCTTGTGTCATACTTCTTGTCACCCTTCTTAGATTCATTAGCAAGGTCGCATCCTACTCCCCACGTGTTAGAGAGAATTCATCCACGAATTCGGAGATACCTACAAAAGAAATTAATATGTTAGTCTAAGATTAAAAGGGAATGCATCTTGTCATTTAATGGTGAATAAAGGTGTTATTGCACACAATTGAGGTCCAAGAAAAAGTTTTTGTGGGCCAACATTGATGAATATTTTTATAAGTGCATGATCCATAAAAGACGGATATGTCAAAATAGTGTTGTTCACACGCTCCATTTAAAAAAAATGGATAATAAAACTTTTTCACTTAAAGATCGAAGGTGTTGTAAAGGACTATGTGTGATGTGCTGCCAATTTAGGGACTCAAAGTTCTTACATTAAAAAATTGTGCAAGAATTTACAGAAATTTTTGTAGTGCTTACCATGACGTGCCACTCAATGAAGTCATGAAAAATTTGAGAAATGTAAGGGTGTAAAATGCCATGAGGTACCTTAAAACTCAAGCCTAGAAGTGCAACGTCCTCATTTATAATACATGGTTCATTTGTTGTATGAAAGAGGATTTGATTGTATGGAAGACAAGAATGTTTTTGTACGAACAAGCGTGGATTATGTGGCAAGTTATTTTTCTCTAGTGCCCGTGTTCTTTAGTTTTCGTGTTTTTGTTTCATTTTGAGTTGATCCTCTTTAACCTCTTGTGCAGTCAAAGATTTGTGAGTATTATTGTGCCCTTAAAAATCAAAGGAAATTTTGTTTGAAAAACCATCATAGATAATCTTGCGATCATATTGTCATGGCCTTCCTAATAATAAGTGTGTTGCTTCCATTTGCACAACATCACACCAAACCTTATCCTCATGAGAGATGGTGGACAAGCCGAGTTTTTAGACCACAACGAGTGTGAAAAATATTTTCTCACTGTGTGTTATCAATTTTCTTTTGAACTTGACCTGACATTCGCCTTATCATCAACAAATCACCTTCACTTGGGGCTTCCAACTCATTCTCACTAGAATTTGGGGGGAAGACCCATAAAGCACTCCTTATATAGTATTCACACCCCCGATTGAGTTCCCTGTAATCCTTTATTTCTTTTGTATAATTTTTGGGTTGTTAATGAATGCAACCCCATGTTTGTTATGTCCCACATCCCTTTTTGTGTGTTTATGCCTCTTTTGTTTGTTGTTGGCTTGTTTATCTTATTTTCTCTTTGTACCCTATTTTTTACTTTTAGCACGCCCATTCTTTTGTTATGTTGTTATTTGCTAAGCCTTTGCTTTATTCATTTTGCAACACTCTTTTACTAATCATATATTCACCTTGTACCACCAACTTGTTTGATAAAATTATAAATATATTTTTTTAATAATAATATTTACTTAAATAATAAAATAAAATTTATAAAATTAAAAATGAAAGTTTTTTTTCTTTCGTGCGCTTTCTTTTAGATGTTTGTATGGTCAATCGTGTTGTCTGATATCCCTAAAATAAAAGTAGCGCTTTCTTTTAGATGTTTGTATGGTCAATCGTGTTGTCTGATATCCCTAAAATAAAAGTACAAGTACTTGTGTGATTGTTTTTGTCGTCTTAGTACTTAATATTTTTCTTTAATAATAATAATAATCAAATTACGTTTCTTAGAGGTATGAGAACTCATGTGACTATCTGCGTCGTCTTAGTACTTGATACCTTTCCTTTTCCAAAAACTAAAATACACGAGTAATTGCATGACCGTTCGAGTCGTCGTAGTACTTGGTACCTTTTTTTTCAAAAAAAAAAATCAATTTCAAATAATTTTCAAATAACTACATAACCCTAATTTCTTATTTTGAATGAGAATAGATAGGAGCGATAACTAATTTATATCAGGTCTAAAAAGCAAAACAATATTTTTATTTTTTTAGTATTATTTTCTTATTATTTTAGCATAAAATTAAATATTTTGAAAACCATATCTGTAACATCCCGACCGGATATTATGGGTTTAAAAATATAATATAAAATAAGAAAATAAAATCACATTTATTATAAATCCATTTCCCAAAAACGCGGGAATTTCAAATAATTTATTTCATAATAAAGATAACTCTAAGTTCAAATCTTCTCAAAATTCAATAAAATACCATAACAGTCTCATAATAGATTACATCTTTATTCCAAAACCATAAATGATAAAACTCTATAAAACTGTTCCCACGAGTTTTCCCCGCTCCGCTGCTAAGCCTCACCAGATCCACCTGCAACATCATCTGCTCCCGTGTACCGCGTACACGATCATCACCAAACACAAGCATATAGGGTGAGCTAAGAAAATAAACATATATATATGTCACACATATACCAATCACACAATCACACCAAAGGAATTCCATCCTTTGATATCACATCACATGGCCACCACCATGTTATTCGTGTTCTACATCTTCTAGTGATTACTTCAAGGTGACTTGCTGCCATACCTATCGGCCACAACCGATAGAGCACGTGCGGGAAATCATTGCTACAGATCATACACCGTAGCGCCAGGTGGAGTTCCTAAATACGAACATAGTTCGTAACGTCCCAAGACTACCAAACTCGTAAGCCAACTACTAAGGAGGGCAATCTATTTGGACCTATCCGTACTGGCCACAACCAGGACTCTCACACCGGCAACACTCGCCAACCCGAACCACAACTCAAGGATTCCTCGTGTTCATCCGCCATCTCGAGCCACAACTCAAGAGATGCTATTCCGAGCCACAACTCAAGGAATACTACGTGCTTAACCCCTATCCCGAGCCACAACTCAAGGGATACGTTCCGAGCCACAACTTAAGGAACACCAACAAGCCGACCTTTAAGATATCCTAGAAGCCTTGTAGATCACGCACATCATAGCAAGCATAACACCAATCTGCTACATCAAAATCGCCTGGCGGGGGACACGTACCGCTAGGCGCTGCCGCTTCCAGATTGCCTGGCGGGGGACACATACCACTAGTCGCTACACCAGTACTTTCACATTATTGGTTTTAGTTCAGGTTCAAGCACACTTCACACATGTTGCTCTCATTTGCTCTCATTCTAGAGTACCCCTAATGAAAAGCATTGCCATCTATAATGTTCTAGGCCTTATAGCATCTCACATGTGCATTCATCCCCCAGTTGTATAGACCATCCCAAGCATGCTCAAACAAAATATAAGCAGCGACACTCTAACAATTTTAAGCACATGATCTTATGCACCGATGCAATTTAATATTGACAC
>Ga0214543_1003434_pt1 | contig 30722 bp, 20 predicted proteins | sample CNSS2metaG_FD_160094 | JGI IMG/M metagenome (GOLD analysis project Ga0214543, IMG submission 160094) | Root nodule microbial communities from cowpea collected in UCLA plant growth center, Los Angeles, California, USA - CNSS2 | ecosystem: Host-associated > Plants > Roots > Nodule | place: USA... | reverse complement strand
AAAACAAAATAAAATAATAAAAGTAAACGAAAATATTAAAATTTAAATTAAAAGTTTAAAGATAAAATTAAATAAAATAAAAAGGATAAAATAAGATAAAATAAAATAAAACAAGATTAAATAAAAAATTAAAAAAAGGGATGAAAGTAAAAGTAGGAAAATATCTATATACAAATCAATGCTCACTTTTTCCTATTTTTCCCTTCTCCTAATTATTTGAAAAAAAATTTTTATTTCTTACCCGGACGAAATTGGGTGTTGACAGTGATATATGTTGTCTATGTAAATCCTAGATGTAAAAATAGGCAGCTTTCTCCCCGAAAAATAAAAAAAGAGGTCAAAAAATAGGGATTTGCAATCTTGCCCAAGCAAGAGTCTTTGACTTGAGCGAGAGCTCTTTAGGTTGAGCAAGATTGACAACAAAATCATTTTAATTACTTGATTATTCCATGATTGATTGATTTACCCCTTAAAGCATGAAGTATGATGTCATGTATGTTGTATGTGATGTAATGTGTCTGGAAATTGGTGTGCTTGGTATGTGATGATAATGGATGTTCTAAGCAAATGTCTTTGTCTTATTTTTTTCTAATGCAGGTTGAAAGTGAAACCCAAATTCTAATATTCTCTGTTTCTTTGTCTTACTAGAGGAAGACTTTACATCTCAAAGAGTGAAGAACCAAATAATCTCTTTATGGATCTTAACCTTCCAATTGATTGATTTTGTTGTGAAGAAGATGAACGTTTTCTTTTTTGGTAAAATTGTTTTTAGGTAAAATTGGTTCAGTGGATGGTGTTTGGGAGGTTGAATGTGAGAAAGACGGGCCTACTTTTGGAGTTTGTGAATGATGAAGATGATTGTTTGATGGCTGATGTTGTAGGACGATCTATTTTCTTTGCAGGTGAATGGTTGTGTGTGATGTAAGAACCGGGAAAATTAAATAGTTATTTAATTAATTATTTAATTAGGACGGGTAGCGATAACATTTAAAACAATAAATGTGATGGATTATGACGTGGAAAAATACTAGCTCAAGTGGTTGAGAGTACTTTTATTATGTGTGAGGACTTGGGTTCGAGTCCTACGTGTGTCACTTGGATGTTATTAAATTATGCGTTTTTATGTAATTATATATTGAATGCTTGGCGTCATGATAAACTCTTAGAATTGTAGGAGTTATCATGAAATCTGGATTGGTTGAATTGGTATGTGCATGAGTGTGGGTTCAAAACCTTGGTGAGAACTAAATAATGTCTTTTTGTCAAATTTTCCTTGTGAATGAATGTGGAAAGGTAGAAACCTATCAGCCGAGGGGGAGGTAACCTAAGGGCTGGAAAACTAAGGGATTAATTAAACACTTGGTGAGCTTTAATATCATTTTTTTAATTAAAATTCGGGTAAGCCACTAAAAGAGCAATTAAGGGAGAGTTATAGGGAGAGAGAAGGTTAAAAGAGGAGAAAATAGCATTGGGGGGTTCGTGTTAGTCATAAGAAAAGGTTTTCCAGAGGGAGGTTTTGGTGAAGGGATAAGCATATCAACCTGAATTTAGCAAGGAATCCAGGTAAGGGGAGTTGCTCTATGTGTTTTCTTTTAGTTATATCAATTACATTGTGCCTCATGATCGAAATTGCATGTAATCTGTCAGTTTGCGCACTGTTTCATCGAAGTTTCTGGGTTTTTCCCAGAAACCGCCTGGCGGTTCAATCCCTACCGCCAGGCGGCACATCAGTGATGAGTTTTTGTTCTTGTTTTGGTTTGAACCGCCTGGCGGCGATGAATCCCTGCCAGGCGGCGCGACTCCGTTCGCGTTCTTTGTTGATGTTTGTTGCTAATCGTGTAAGTGCGTATGTGTTTTCTATGATTGGTGTGAGTGGGTTCTATTGGATACCTTTCTGGACCGAAATGGATCATCAAATTGCGAAATGGTAAGGGTTGAGGGATGATCATGTGTGAATTGATTCGGGTTGCACATGAGGGTGAATGTAGAGCCGCTTTTATGAAACAAATTGAGAGTAGCAAGTTAGTAGGTAATATAGGTATGGTTGCTTCTTGGTGACTGAAATTGGTAGGGATGGAAATTGGAAAATGGACGGAGTACATGATAGGAATGGAGGATCCTGTGATTCCGCAGAACACTGGTGTACCGCCTGGCGGCGCGCTGCTTGCCGCCAGGCGATGATGGGTGCGGGTACGTCCTTTGTGTGCTTAAAAGAGAGAGAAGAGGGTGGAAGTGAGTAGAACTGGGATGAGTCATGAGTTAGACAAATATTGATAAAGCTGTAAGATAAAAATAGCATGGAGTATAGGATTAAGGAAATAGGATTAAGTGTGAAGGCATGAGCGTGATATGGTAAGATTGTAAGGAGTGTAGTTTGAAATAGTAAGAACAAGAATTTTGGTGACCAGTCTCAGAATTGAATGAACACACTTGTTGGGGTCGCAACTGGAATAAGAGATAGTTGGATTAAGATTTGAGGTAATACCTATGATTTGTGTAGAATGAGTTATGAATTCACTGAGCAGGGAGTGTGGTACGGTGATAAAGCAATTTAAGTAGAGAATGTGGTATGGGAAAATATACTATGTGGCTTTTATTAGGAGATAAGAGAGCTTACGATATAATGTGGAAGAAATTTGGGGCATTGTAGGTGTGATAGGGAGTTTGAAATGGGAGTTATAGGTACTATAATCAGTCAAGAGGTTGACTAAGAAATCCAGAATGAGAGTGGGGTTAACCAAGATTGTCTTGCTACCTTAGAGAGATTAGGGTAGTGTGGGATAAATGGAAAGAGAGACAAAAACATGACTGGTATGGTACTGTCACAGCGCCTGGCGGCTGGACTGGGTGCGCCAGGCGGTCGAAGACCCAAAGGGGGAGTCTGCAGAGGCTGGCGCCTGGCGGTGAGATCAGATCCGCTAGGCGAACGCGAGACAACGAGCTTCTGTTGGAGGCCATAGCGCCTGGCGGTGGGACGTAAACCGCCAGGCGGCCTGAACCTGTTTCGTCAGGCGGCACTGGTTGACGCGCCAGGCGCTTGCGTGGCAAGTTATGAGCTGTGTGTGTCGTTTTTAACTGATAATGATGCTTTGCTTGGATCGGGAGATGCTGTGCCATGAACGGGTAGGTTCATGGATGGTGGTTAACATGTGATGGTATGAGCGGGGAGGTTCATATCTAGTTACTCTTACGTGGGGATACGAGCGAGGTAGGTTCGTATGTTCCGTGCTCACGTTGAGAGATGCCACGTGCGGGGAGGTACGGGGCTGGTGGATCACATGTGTTGGACTACGAGCGGGGAGGTTCGTAGAGCAGGACTACGAGCGGGGAGGTTCGTAGAGGCAGGACCACGAGCGGGCAGGTTCGTGTGAGCATCATGTTCCCGAGTCCAAGGCTAATCAATTGTATGATTTGAAGACTGTTAAGTCTTGGGGTTAGGGTCATGGCCAAGAATTTTATATAATGAATAGGACGGGTATATGATTCATCTCGTTTTGTTTATGCTTGTTATTTTATTTTTCTCAGCTCACCCTTTCTGTTTGTGTTTGGCGATGATCGTGTAATTCGTTACACGGGAGCAGATGTTGATACAGGTGGTGCTGAGGATGTTCAGATGGTGGAGTGAGGGCTAGCATGGGATTAGAGCTAGGGTTTTACTCATATGTATTTTACGTTTTAAACGCAAATTTTGGGAACTTGTAACATTTTATGAATTCAGTTATGAGTTATGAGTTTTGGCGCGCTATTTTAAAAAAAAAAATTTGAAATTCTCCTGCGTTAGGGTTTTTATAAAGATGGCTATTAATATAATTGTTTCTTTTATTATTTATTTTTAAGTAATATTCCCTAGGGATGTTACATGTGACATAGTCTTGCTAGATGAATGGTGTTGAGTGGTAGTAGAGGAATTTTGTATTTTATTTTTAATTTTTCTGGGATATAGGACTTGTTGTCTGTAAATACAATGCACGCTTAATTATTTTGTAATTTTGTTGAATGAATTTTATGATTACTTGTTTCTTAATCTTTTCTTTTATTACTTTTACCTTATTTTTTATGTTGTAAATGTAAATTATGTGATGAAAATGAGAATTGGAGAATATTTAAAGCATTCACAACAATAAAAAATAATTAATAAAATATTAAAAATTTAAATTCAAATTCGAAGTAAAAAATAAATAATTATTGATATTTTTATCACATTTGTGACCGAATTAATGACCAAATTAGTTTAAAATCATAGATTTTATTTGTCGTTAGCAACAAAAAAAAGGTCGTTAAATTTTTAATACTAGCCACCGAATTAGCTACGAAATTTTTGGTGAGTAAATTGGTATCTAAAAGTTAAACGCAACCGATCCTTTTAGCGACCAATTAGTGACTATAATTTCGGTGACTATTTAACGACCAAATATATATTCGGTTGCTAAGTGGTTTGCGACCAGGATTTTCGTCACTAGTTCTGTTTAGTATCTATTTCGGTCGTTAAACGATTTGCGACTGATTTTTGGTCATTTAGCGACTAAAATGGATGGTCCCTAAAACACATTTATTTATTTTTTTGTGGTGATTATAAAATAAAAATTTTGGACTTTGAATATAATCATTTTATTATAATTAAGGGTAAATTTAATAAAAATTAATTAAATAATATTATACAATGATTTACTATTTTATTTATTTATTTTCAGGCTTCACATTAAATAGTACACAACCATCTTTTTTCTATTTTTTAGTTTTACAAATAGTTAATAAAATAGTATATTGGAAGTGAAACTATAAAATTTGATGCAGACACCAAAATAGATTATCAAACTTTTTTGATTATGCAATACCTCATTTTCTGGATTCCCATCTCAGTGAAAATGTACACATGGATAAGAAAGAGAAAAAGATGAAGTCAAGAATCTCAAATATTTCAAATCTTGGTGACAGTCCTCACTAAGTTTTGACTTCTCTTGAATTTGTTGACAATTCTATGTACAGCCAAATCAGCTTCAAAATATCAGCAACAACACCACAATCAGCATTTACCATCTGTTGTTAATTTATTTATTAGAAGGAGAAAGGTTAAGGGTAGTTTATAAGCAATACTATGCCAGTGCAAGAACCAAAATTGCAACCAGTTTCATAATTAACATTATTCGTGACAGTTCTAATGATTCTTCTTCTTTTCTCTTCTTATAAGTGTTCCAAAATATATAATAACATGTCGTTATCTCTCTTCGTAGGTATTGGAAATGAAAAAGGTAATTAGGAAAAGTTGCTCATATAAAGAAACAATGTTCTTATATAATAGGATTTTGATATATTATTTTTTGACTCAATAGTTAAATGTAATTGAAGACACTAGAGAGAGCCATGAAACTAGAACATGATACGTAGCACATATTTATTTATCCAGACACATCGTTTCAACGTACCTAAATAAACACACAATAACAAAAGATGGCACAACCAACAGCAAGAAGATTCTTTCATTCAACCTAAGACACACAACACTGAACTGACAGATAAATATAGTGAATTTCAGAAACAACCAACGAAGCCTTTTGGAACTTCAGTTCACTAGATGGCGAGAATGAGTCCTGGAACAGACTCATCGGAAAGCTTGCTCTGCCAAACGCTTTGACACATGGCAGAAGCAACAACATCGTCGGAGCCATGGAAGCCGAGCCTGGTGACGGTGACGGAGGTGTTGACGTACTCCCTAATCTCCGTGATGACGCCGTCAGCGGTGGTGGTCCACGCGTGCACCCACCACACCAAGTTGGTCTCGTCGAACCCTTCAGCGATGGTCACTGATCCGAAGCCAACGATGAGGTCAGGAACCAGCACAGGCTTTGTATAAGTGGTGGTGGTGGCGGTGAGATGAGGAACGAGGTGGTGGCGGTGGGAGGGTGGGCCGTGGAACCACCACTCCAGGTCTGGGGCTAGAAGACGGTGCATTGTGTTGGTGTCCTCTGAGGTCATGGCTTTGTATAAGTCTGTTATGGTTCTCTTGTTGCGATCTTCTTGATCGTGTAGCCATGGTTTATGTGAACTCGAGTTTGCCAGCTCCGGAATATTGAGAGTATGTAAAATGATTGCTTTAGTATGAATGGGAGTGGAAGACGATGGTGGTGAATGTTCTTATATAGGCCTCTCCATTACATCATACCATGTTTTAGAGTTTTAATAATTAGGGTTAGTGCTATAAGAAAACAATCCATCAATAACACTATTTTATCAATAGACCTGCATCACAAAGTATAACCTTGTATTTGGATGAACATTTTAACCACTTAGAAATTAAAATGCATTGTATTTGAATTACTTACGATTAAAATCTCTTCAATTTCTAAATAACTTGTTTGGATAAAAAAATTAAAATACCTTACATTTCAATTTCTTGTTTGGATAAAACAATTGAATTTCTTGTGAGATAAAATTTCATTTTAACAATATTTATTTTAGGCTTAATTATGTTTTGAATTCATGATAAATTTGGAAATGGGCTCGACGACCCAGATGGATCAGGCTAACCCAACTACTCAATTGAGCTGGTTCAACCTGACGACCAACGTACCTAACCGGCAAGGAAACCTAAACGGGCTAGGTCGGCCTGACGATCCAAAAAGGTCATACCAACTTGACGACCCATACAGACCCATTATGCTCGTTAAGGTCGTCGACTTGGTCTGGTCCAACCCTACTAGGTTGTCAAACTCGTCGGTAACGCTTGGGTCGTCGGGTCAGCCGAACTTGTCGAGGTTGTCGAACCCATATAAGTCGTCAGGACGGTCGAGCCATTTGTTGGGCCGGTTGGGACCCATATACATTTTATGTGTATATGGAATATCCCAAATAATTATTTATAAAAATATATATATATTTTTTGATAAACATAAAACAGGTTTCTTTCTTCATAAAAAGTTATCTCATATGGCAATCTAAGCAATATTTCAGTTGGTAACGAAGGCTTTACAATATTCAGATTCTCCCACAATAGTTAATATGATTGGATCTTTGTTTATAGTATGCGGCGTTCAAAATCACATTGGCTCTTTCGGGCTAACTTTTCGTCATTTGCTATTTGAAGAATGAAGTTGTGCAGTTTGCAGATGGTGAAATCTGATTTGAGAGAAAATGGTGTTCAAAGTCAACTTTGAGATATACTGTTTTTTATTAGAAAATTCTTTTTTAAAAGGATCCAGTTAATTGGTCGATCGTATATGTTGTTTGTAAGATTGAGGAAGAATTTGTTCTTCACCTAGTTTTCTATCCATGTAAACTGGTCATGTTATTTGGTTGTTGTCAACTAAAGATGTTTTGCACTCGGAAATATATGTTATATAGAATTTTATGGCTGGAATTTTATACCCAGGGAGTTTCCTTATAACTTACATGAGTTGAATATCCCCTTCTACATCATATCTATGCATGGATCTTCAATCTAATTATATGATTTATAACTTACGTGTGCGTGTGGGTGTTTAAATTTTGTTGTTTTTATTATATAAAAAATAAAAGAAAGGCACAATATAAATCTAAGCCCCTTGTATTAGAAAGATAATACCATCATATTAAAAAAAAAGTTTAATTGACACTGTTACATATTTGTATTAAAATAAATTTATATATATAAAGAGAACATAAAAGATTTGAAGAGACTCGATTGGGATTTTCTAAATTGCTCTATGTAGACCAGAAAAGACTCTTAACCTTTTTTTTACAGTCCAGAGTAATAGTAAATGTGAAAAATGTATTATTTTAGTTTTTTGTAGTGTATTTTCTTGAATATTGAATTTTTTTAAAAAAAGTAACAAAATACAAAAATTTGTTTACAAATCATTATATATTAATTAAATATTTTCATTAGTTTACAAATTTGTTTAAAAATACTTCAAATTCATACATATTAAAAATGGGCTAATACACTAAAAGAAATTTTGTAATTATTGAACTTTACTGATGAAAAAATTTATTGGTAAAACAATTTATTATCGACGAATATTTTTTTCTGTAATGGATTCGTCATATAATCTTGTTAGTGTATTAGAATTTTTATATTGACAAATATTTTTGTCATTAAATTTCATAGATAATGGATCCATCGATAAATTTTGTAAGAAAATTCATCAATAATTTATAACTTTTATCACCGATCCATCGACAATGAATTCATTAGTAAAATTAATTGATAATTCAGTGTTTAAGTAATTCAGTCAGAAATTTTGTTGATAACATAGGCACCAAAGTTTCCACCTTTGGTCTTTGACTATTTCGTGATAAATTTTGTCGGTATGTCAGTAATTAACTTTTCTTTTAATTTCTTGTTAAATTTGTTGGTAAAATGGATGTCAAATTTTTCATTAAATCTGATAAAATATGTCTTATAAATGAATTAGAGATATGTAAAAAGGAGAAGGAAGAGGAGGATGAGAAGAAGAATACAAAAAAAATACTAATTAAATCATCGAGAAAACAAATTTTGTGGTACAACAGAATTTAACAACGAATTTTACCAATGGGTTTATAATTTTAATTACTAATTGAAAGATTCGTCAATAATGGATCCGTTAGTAATATTCGTTGATAAATTATAAATTTTGTTATTCATGGGTAACATCCGTCTATAATTTATGAATCTTATTAGTAATTGATATTTTCATCAGTAAAATGAGCATCAAATTTCTCACTTTGGGCTTTCATCACGTCGTTGAAAAATCTATCAGTAACTCAATTTTTTTCAAGTCCGTTAGTAAAATATGTTGATAATTCCATCGATAGAGGTGTTAGTCACAACAACAAAGGAGGAGGATGAGTAGAAAAAGAAGAAGGTGAAGGAGAAGGAAGAAGAGGAGGTGGTGGATGTGACAACAACGACGGATGTAGTAAGAGTGACGATTGAGGAGGAGAAATAAGAATAAGAAGAAGAAGAGAAAGAGAGAAAAAAAGGAAAAAAGAAGAAAACCAAATTGTAGTATTTACTGATAGATAATTAAAAATGACAAAAAATTCGATGTAATTACTGACAAATACTTATCAATGAATAATTACAAATGAATATTGATTGTTGGTAATTGCTAATGGATTTTTCCGTCCGTTAATAAAGTTTTTCTATTGGTCATTCGTAAGTTGTCGTTAATTTTTTATTTATCGAAGAATTTTTGTGATTATTGACTAATTTAATTTGGCCGTACTCGGTTCTGACCAAATTTCGATTGAGTTAGCTTCGGCCAAATTTGGTCGAATTGGCCTTAGCCAAATATTTGGTCAAACTTGACTAAGTCAGCTCAATCGAAATTTGGCCGAATTCGGTCAATTCAATTCGAACCAAATTTTGTCCAAGTTGATATTGACTGAAATTTGACCGAATTCGATCGAGTCAGTCCTGATCGATTGGTCGATTGTCTGTTGAGTTGGCCTCAACCTTTTTTTTTATCTTGACTAATGAGAAATTTCACAACTTATGAAATTTTAATTTCTTTCTTTTTTGAGTGAATTTCAAATTCAATTACTTTAGTTATTTGAAATAACTTTTTAAAAAATATTAATATATACACTCATCCAAACAAGTTATTTTGTTTCAAAGAAATTCAAATTCTTCAAATAAATGAATTACTCTCTTAAATTGTCTAATCCAAACACACCATTAACTTACTCTCTTCAATTTACATGTCATATATAAAATAAAATTCAATTGATTGAGATTCGATAATTGTTCATTATGATTTTGGTAATTGATTGACACATTAATCTTAATAATCTAAGATAATAAAGTTTAAGTATTTGAGATAGATGAAAATGATTTAAAAACATTAATTAATATATGCAATTTTAATAATTTCTCATATATCTTTTTGAACTATATAAACTAATATTTTACTCTCTTATATATTATGTATAATAAAATTAAATTTTGAAATCATATTAGATAATTATGTATATCTTAATATCTTAATAAAAAAGTTATATCTAATTTAATGTCACAAAATAAATTTGTAAAATAAGATCTACACTTCATTAAAATTATATATTATAATTTAACCTAATATATATCGGATCAATATAGGATATGTCCAATACAAATGAATACAAATGAATGAAAATCCAATATATCACTCTAGATCTATAACTCAAAAAGGATGAACGGTATCACAACATATAGAGTACATATTTTGATATGTATTATACTAATTTCTAGAATAAACTAAATAATATTATGTTATCCATTTACTTTTTTCAAATATAAAAAGAAAAAATAGTCGAGTGACGTATGTAGAAGCACGGCTATCGAGTTAGTTTTCATACCTAAAGTTTTCAATAACTGAATTCTTGATTTTTGTTTCCGTTATCACTAGCTTTTATTTGACTCAAGCATAGAAAATTACTGAGTAGTTATGTATTGCGTAAAACAATTATGATAAATTAAGATAATATGCATGCAGGTCTTAGAGATTTCAAACATGCACTACGATTATGACCTTTAAATTCAACTAAGAAGAATCCCGTGCGTGGGGTGTGTTGAATATAAAAACTTATCTCATGCACGCACATAATTCAGATTAAACATCACTTTGATTGAATGTGCCATTAGTGGATCAGTTAGGACCAGAAGATACTACCCAAGCATGAATGGATGTAATAGAAAAACACCATAGTTGGCCACATTATGTTCATATTTCTTCCAAAAGCCGTGATTTCCTCCATTATCTTTACTTTTAATCCTCGTTTCTTCACAATAATTGTAATATTTAGTATCGTTCATGTCACCACCATTTGCCAATATAATTTGGTTTATTTGGTAAATCATTTAGTGGTGTTTCTAGTGTCTCAAAAACACAAGTCAAGCATAACGGCACTAACTACCTTATAATTGAGCTTTTATATTTATGTTATGTTGTTATTAGTGTTGTATGAATTTCTATTAGAAAGAATTTCGATACAATAATTATATTGTATTTATCTAATAAGATGGTCGTGAAAATAATGGTGTTGAATTTTTTAATAAAAGATACCAGTAAAATACAACAACAATAAGAGATAAATCAATCATATAAGAAATTAATAACACAAAAAAAAATTAAAATAATGAATTTATAATATTTGTTTTTATTAAATTTTTAACTTTATTTGACATACTTAAATTTTTTAACACTTATGATTATGGCGAGAAATCAAACCCTAATTATCAGCATTAAAAGTAAATACCGAAAGGAATGGACCACTAAAAAATGGAGACATTACGCATTTAATCCTGGTGACTTACACGTTGCATGCACATGTTGTATTGCTTTGGGAATTTCGTAGTTTTGCACTAATTATTTTTATCTGATTTATCTGAATTACGCATGCAATCTTTTTTATACTGTCATAGGCAAAATGTTTTTTATTTTTGTCGTAGTGGTCTTGGTATGTAGTCCACTTCCTCATCTTCCCAATCAATTCCTTCTAAATTGTTCTCTTTCATTATTTAAAAACCGTGATAAAGAGAGGAAGATATAATAAGATTGCATGAGATATTTGATCGATGTATGACTTGAACACGTGTCGATGTATATCAATTCTTTCGATAATTTTAGCATTTGATTAAATACCAATTATACATATTCTATACACCCATGACTAAGATTGATTAGAAGATAATTTTGGCGCATTACCTTGTAGTGTCAACTAAGAAGGTTGACCATGGCGTTGACATAATTAAGTATAGTTTGATTTGATACCTTCTTAGACAAGGTTTAGTTCATTCCAAAGTGAAAGCATATTATAAGTCTTAAGAAAAAAAGTAAATTAATAGAAGCTATTTATAAGAGTACCATGTTGGCATATAATATGTTATAACGAAATAGTCAATTATATGTTTTTAATTAATAACGTATTTATTTACTTAATTTCAAATATGTAACGTTCATTTTAAATAATTTAAATTAAAAAACATAAAAAATACATTCAAAGTTTAAATAATATATACATAAAAGATATGATCAATTTATATACATAAATGCAACCCTCTCACTGTAAGTTGATATTATAAAATTAAATTCTAATAAACATAATTGAATTTATGAGTGGTTGTGACAATAAAATAATCTAAAATGTACAAGCCATTCTGAGATAATTATTACAACCACGGGAAGCAAAATCCAATGAGAGGATAAATATTACAAAAGAGAAAGGAATCTGATACACCTCTCCTGATGGAAAATATAATACACCCATGCTGTTGCCGCAAAAAACACTGTTCAACTTCCTCTTTAATTTCGAGGAGTTCAACGCTATCTTTCTAATAAAAAGAAGCTTTGTGGAGAAAAGAATCTGGAAATCACCTTTGCTTCGGTAACCAGTTGTAGTTTGTAAGTTGTCCCTGCCTCAATCAGAGCATTGATTCTCAATGCTTGAAATTACTGTTAATTCTCAAATGTCGAGACATTCTCTTCATCCACTACTTTCAGTGCAAGAAATCACAAGCCAGCAAAATTGGTAAAACTGAATTCATTACTCAAGGTGTAAACCATAGAACGGAGATTGACACAATGGGCATGATGATTTGTGAGAAGTAGAAAACCATTTACAGAGACAAGCAGAATGAAATTTGTGTTTGCATGTCTTGCAACCAAGACGTGGAAGACTGTGGTCTGTGGTGTGAATTACACTGTAGCAGATCGGGCACTCCTCAACACCTTCAAATTCTTTATCGAAATTGCGCTTCCAAATTCCTATAGCTTCTGCTAAAGCTCCATTCTGCAGGACCAGAAGAAATAATAGTTAGTTTCAGCGCAAACCTGCTCTGATAATCATTAATTCTCAAATTAATCCATTGTGCACTGAATTTCACAAAGGTCTATATACTGGTAAAACTAAAAAGTAATCAATCACAGAAAATAATTTCAGCAAACCGTTATATTTGAACTAATCATGCAATGCAAACAAAGAGTAACTTCAACGCAAACCTGCTCTGATGATCATTAATTATCACGTTAAGCCATTGTCCACTGAATTTCATAAAGGTTTATATTATTCAGCAAGACTGGTATAAACTAAAAAGTAATCGGTCACAGGAAAGAATTCTCAGTAAACTAATTTGAACTAATCATGCAAGGTAAACAAAAAAGAGTAAGTTATACGAGTTTTGACTCTACACGATTAATTCTGAGCAACTCGCAAAAGTGGGCAGCAGAAGCCAACTACAAAATACCTGATTACGAACAAATAGCATCATTGACATCAACCATTTCCTTTGCTTGGTCTCAGCAATTCCAAGGCTCCTTGTACAATCAACATCTACTGGCCTTAGTGGATAAGATGCAGGGAGACGAATGACTAGATCCATTCCCGTTTCATCCTTTGTGTAAGTAGCAACAATCTCGTTTGCTGATTTGCTTACACTTACTGAGAAATTCTCATCACGAAAGTCGGCTTTCTTAATCTGCATTGGAGATTATAAGTGAGCATATATAACAGAACTAAGCTTATACCTATATAAATTATTGCATGTTACAATAATAAAGAACAAACAAAGCCTTTTTCCACTAGGTGGGCTGGCTTCAAGGACCAAACAATGCCGTTGGGTTCTGGCACAAACAAGTATTTTAGAACTTTAGAACATTGAGATTTGATCCAAACATAAATAGATCCTCTGTAACTATGACCAATGGATTCTAAGCAACAGTTACAGCACAAAATCTCATTGACAGCTGCAATTTATGTTCTGAACCTTCCCCCAGTTAACTTCTAGTAGAATCCTTGTTAATGCCACCCATGAATCATCAGATTTATCTATAGTACTTATAGTCAAGGTTAAAGAAGTTTAGAACACGCAAATACTAGTGTATCTATTAATATACCTTTGTCCGGAAAGAGTAATGTGACTATCACACTAAAATATTTAATTAGTTTGTGCTATTCAAAAAATATGATACGATCATGCAACTTAACGTTTTAATGTCCACACTCTATGATAACAGATTCTGCTATTTCACGAAAATATTTATCAAACAACAAACTACTTACATGGACAAGAAATTAATTACATCATACCTGAGACAATTCATTTGCAATGAGAGGAGGGCTGCAGCAAGTCCTTGTAAAGGATTCAATGACAGCTGAAGTGTTACGGTCACGTAAATCACTAAACCAGCCACGTACATAAGCTGGAAGAACCTGGAGCATTAAACCATATATTGCACCAGCAAGTGATGAAATTTTCTCCAATTCAACAGGCCAAAGAGATTCCACGGCAAACAAGAGTGAACCAGTTGTGGTGGCACGGGTTGCAGCACTTGCAGCTTCCGACAAGCCACCAGAAAGCTCTGCATCTTTCTTCTTTAGACTCTGAACTGTGAAAGTCTCTACAGGAATATGCTGGAAAAGGCAATCCAAAACAACTGGGGTAGCAGAGTCTTGTATGTACTGGATCAGTCTCTCCCTCTGAGATGAGGAAGATAATGACTGCAGATGTGATAACAACAAAGACCAAGCAAGGAAGAGATTTACCTAAAATGTATTTTGTAAATCATTAGTACCAACAATGAAACGGTAAAGTAAATGAATAAATAAACATTAGAAAATGTTTATGAAGCATAGTTCAATTTCATTCCCATATAAAGCATTCTTACGCGTTGATGTGAAAGAGAGTCCGTTCCAAGAACCTCAAAAGGCGCCCTTTCTACCATGACAGATATTTCCTTTTTCAGATGAACCTTTTCTTCTAGTGACATGTCATGCTGCCTATCATCGTCAGTAGCAGCATATACATTTGAATTGCAAGCATTATCTTCAAGGATAGCAATGCTTAAAACAGGATCATTTGAAAGAACAAAATATGCAGCAAACTGCAATGGAGGAATTGGCTTGGAAGTAAAAAGTAAAGTATACAAAGAGCTAATAGACCCTTTCCTTAGTCCCCAAAATTCAACTGATTTCACTGCTTTATCTCTACATTGTGAAGAGGAATCAACAACCCCAAAAGCTACCAAATTCCAAAAGTGTGTATATTCAACCCGTGATGATGCAACAACTAAGGCAGCTTCTTTACAGCAATCAGATGCAATAGCCTCAGAAATGCCTGTACAAAATAGTAGGCGGAGGACACCCTCTAGAATTCGATCTTTAACAGAATCCAAATTTTCTGATTTAGATGTACTTAGATTATCTCTCTCTTCATCTTGTTGAAGTTTACAATGCTTAAGGAGAAGCAAGAAAGACAAAAGGGCATTTTCACAAATCTTTATTGGAAAAGGATCTGAAATTAAAACAATTTGCTCAATTTTCTGACTCATCAGATTTAAATTATCAGCTGAGCTATCAACAACACCATTTATATTTTCAGTTACATCCTCCATCATGACAACTGCTGATTGAATCCAACACCTTAGGTTAGACAATAAAAAGTCCCAATCTTCTTTACAGAATTCATTCCAGCAATATCCTACAGAAACAATCATAAGTTTTGACAGAAGCATCTGCACCACTGTAAGCTGGTTAAATATAGCTGATCCACCAGCAACATGCCTTTGCTTCTGGAATAATTTATACAGAAGCTTCCTCTCATCAGAGCTGATATTTCTCGCTGGCTTCAATGCTTGTGAACCACCCACTGAGATGAAAGGATAACAGCCAATAACTAACTGAAGCCAATCCTCCATGTCTACAAGAATAACGAGCAATTTTATTAATACCAACATTATTCATCGTGAGATTTTTTGGATAGAAATTCTTCATGGTAACAGTTTCATTTGAACAAAGTGAACAATTATCACTATAAAAAAAAAAAAAAAAAGCACACGCCCATGTACAGAATCATCTTAAAGTATGCCAAAAACACAGAATTTTAATGGAATCTCTATCCTTACTGATAAAAATGCCTTTTCAGAACAAACTAGTGAATTATCATAGTGTTTTTATCTGAAGAAAGGGAAGCTTACCTTCTCCTGTTTTCCATGTGACCAAAGGTGGAAGACTTAGTGCCCTCTCCAGCCAGTCTATCATAGTATTTTGCACAAAACTTTCTTCTAAAGTACAATGATGGACACCAGTACCAGGTTCCTCATACCCATAAAATGGTTCTAGAAGTATATTTATAAGCAAAGGTAGAATCTTAAGACAATTAGTATTAACTGCTTCCCCAATAAAAAGTTTATTCACAAAAAGTTCTATCAGACTGGATGCCTTTGCTGGGCCCCATATTTTCTCTTTGAATAAAGCAGAGAGAAACGAAATAAGTGCTCTTAAGAATGGTTCTTCAACACCTTCCATTTCATCAGCTGGAACTGGCCACATACTAATGGAATTTTTTGTGCCAGTGCCTCCATAAACAAGGGAACCATCAAGCAAAATTCTTAATGTTTCATCTAACAGGCCTTCCTGTACAGAATTACTGCCCTTGGCATAAGCACAGAATGAAGGTAAGAAAGAAGACATAGCACAGCTTCCAGGCCATCTCCAAGTGCACAGGATTTCAGCAGTTAACCATGCAGAAGATGCAAGCTCTTGACCTTTTCCAAGCAAAGATGGATTAAGAACACCACACCCAGAAATAACTCTATCAATCCCTATTTTTGATATTAACCTGTCAATAAAAGCAACAAACTTCTTGTCTCCAGAAGCCTGCATTCAGTATAAATTAATGGTTAAAAGTAGCACATAATTTTCTCTATATATCATGCAGAGATTTGACTACATGTTTTATTTCCTAGAAGCCATATCTAGCTTTATCATAAACCACTGTCTGAAGGCACTAAAATTTGTTCTGAGCATTCACTAAATAAAGATGAAAAAAGAATATTAGAAATACTAGCTACATACTCAGTCAATAAACTCCAAAAGAGTCTTATTGGCTATTATTAACGATAGCTCAATTAGCTAAGGACACGTATGAATAAATTTCTCTGTATGAACTACTAGAAGAAATAAATAAGTAAAGAAAATAGATAGAGTTTTCTCCATAAACTAAAATTAACGTATGCATAAATTAATTTGGAGAAACTTCCCCATATTATCTTTTCGAAAACATGACTTTTAGTTTATGCATGAGCTAATTTTAGCACGTAGTATAGAAACTTATTTCATGTTACTTCTTATTTTCCTCTTCTAGAAGTGTTTTTGTAGAAATTTATTCAAACACACCCTATATTCACATCAACGTAGTTTTACAAGAAATTTGTTTCCAGTATGAATGTCAAATTAAATAACATGAATAATTCCATTTTACTTAGTAAGCAATAGTACATTTCAAAAATAAAAGATAAACACATAAATTTGTCAATACCTTTGTCAAGCTAAAATTTGGAGCAACAAACACAGGCCACACTTCATCCTTACTCAGTAGATATTGTAGCACACTTTGTTCTTCATTTTCATCCAGACAGACATGCTCAAGAACTTCAAGAACCCATGTACAGCATAACGATACAATTTCATCATTACTAAGTCTATCTTCGGCAAATAGAGCTAATCTTGTTGACTGAACTAAGATATTTGACAATCTCTTGCGGCTATCTGAGCAAAGGCTTTTCAAAAATTGAACATTTATCTTGTTATGGAAAGCACACACGTATTCACCAAATGTTATCCTGGGCTTGATTTGTATCATTGAATTGTCATCAAGTGAATCACCTAGTGCTTTGCTTAAATTACACTCCCATTCAATGACAAAAATTGCAGATAAAATTCCAGATACAAGTCCACTTTCCCCATCAAGAGTCTTCAGGCTATAGAAACTACCATCAAGTATGTCAAGAGCAAATTTAGCTATCTCAATAATGTTGAGAGAACTATCAAATTCTACAGAGGTTTTTTCATCATTGATTAAAACAGAAGCCGCATTCCGTACCCAAAAGAAAGGTGAAGTCTGGAGAAAACATAGTAACTTCCGGAAAATCTCTTCATAAATGAGAATCAAAGCATTTCTGGACAGAAAAGAAGATTTTTCTTCTGTTAAACCACCAAGAAGAGAGCTGCAGGTCAAGAACATAATAAGATCAGAGTGAAGTTTACGCAACTTTTTATAATTCATGCTAGGCATGATGCCTTCACATCAATAAATTTATTAAAAGAAAACAAAAACAAAAAATGTATGTGGGGGAGGGGGCAAACCAAATCCATATAACAAATTACAAAAAGAACCTCCAAACAAAAATTAAACAAGTCTGAACGAAGTCTATTCAACTTAAGTTGTCAATCCTTTATTTCTGTGGAACAGGTTCAAAATATTTATATATCTATTCTATTCAACTTTGTATATCAGTCTATTGTACCAGCTACACATGCCTTTTTTCCCTATAAGCCTTGATGGCTTCATATGCATATTATCCATGTCAACTTTCAAACATCATAAACTACAGAAACTATCCACTTTCCATATTTTGCATAATTAGTTGCAGGTTCATAGATATGGTGATGTTTAAAGTGGACTGTCTGAATTAGCATTTGTAAAATGGGAAAAGATATGCTGTCATCAAAATCTAACCACCTCAAAAATCCTTTTTAATAAGAGACAATGAATCACCAGACTCAGTCAATTCAATCCACCCATGATTTTCCTCTCCTCATTGTCAAACCCACCCAACAAAAAAAAAGAAAAAAAACTCAGTTCTATGGCAGTTCTGTTATGAGACTAAATTATGTACAAACATATTCATGCATGCATGCATTGATACAATCAAAACAATTAGCAACACTTGACACCAATTGATGCATTCCATTTCACAGCCATTACTACCCCCTCCTTGCTGAAATGAATTTGTTAGTTTCTGAACTATAAGAGAATTTTAAATAGGGTTCTTGGACTTATAAATCATTTTTAATTGGATGTCTGAGATGGGATTTCGTCAAAGTTAGACAAAATAATCTCGATCCTTGTTAAAGTACAAGGATGCTCTTGAAAATTCCCAAATAGTTCAAAGATCAAATTACTAGTTTAATATTCAGTAGGTCCTAAACTGATTGGAAATTTTCAAACAGGTCTCTACATCAAAAAAGGGGTCAAGAGTATCTTTTCCAACATGATTTCCCTCTCCTCATTGTCAAACCCACCCAACAAAAAAAAAAGAAAAAAAACTCAGTTCTATGGCAGTTCTGTTATGAGAATAAATTATGTACAAACATAATCATGCATGCATGCATTGATACAATCAAAACAATTAGCAACACTTGACACCAATTGATGCATTCCATTTCACAGCCATTACTACCCCCTCCTTGCTGAAATGAATTTGTTAGTTTCTGAACTATAAGAGAATTTTAAATAGGGTTCTTGGACTTATAAATCATTTTTAATTGGATGTCTGAGATGGGATTTCGTCAAAGTTAGACAAAATAATCTCGATCCTTGTTAAAGTACAAGGATGCTCTTGAAAATTCCCAAATAGTTCAAAGATCAAATTACTAGTTTAATATTCAGTAGGTCCTAAACTGATTGGAAATTTTCAAACAGGTCTCTACATCAAAAAAGGGGTCAAGAGTATCTTTTCCAACAGCCAGAAACCTAGCCCAGAAACCAAAACATAATCTGTTTAAAAATTCTTGTTAAAGTACAAGGACCTATATAAAAATTCTCATATAATTTATGGATCCATTGATTAATTTACTCTATTTCCAATTTTGCTTGCTATATCAAATTTCGAAAATTACTAATCTGTTTCGTGCAAGAAATAGTATCAAAGACCAAAATATAGGAAGATAACTAAACTTTGGATTTAAAACAAAAAAGGAAAAGAGAAGTATATAGCATCATATGATTGACACGTATAGTTCCTGACAGGTGAATTAATAAATAATGTGTGTCATTACTTCATCTTGCTGCTGAAACTTTGAATTAACATACCATATAAACTGCACATGAGAAGTGCTGAAAGGTGGCAGGGATTGAGAAACAGCAATAGCAGATAATTCGAGATATTGATGATGCCAATCTTTGGCATTACTGCCTGGACTATGAGTGGAATCATCTTTCACTTTCCTCTTCATTCTCCCATCCCTTGCTTTTTCCAGGAGCATGGCCAATATTGCTGCATGGTCAGCATCTAATAACTTTGATTCGAATTCAGAATAACTTTGGCCAATCACATAGTTGATGATGAAGGACCACTGTTCTGAGAAATGCTCATCATCCAGCAGTGCCAATAACAAATCTACCCGAGCACTGGTTGAACAACTATTTGATTGCAGGCACCAAGGAACAAATATATTCTTGAATATTTGCATAAAGTCTTCAGCTTCCCCTACTTTATCCCCATTACATGAAACCTGACTAGAATAATGCCCTTTGTTTTTAATAAAAACTTCTTGGACAATCATTTGTGGTCCAAATACTGAAACAGCAACTGACAGAAGTCTCACAGTATCTGGTGAATCCTGATATTTAAAAAACGAGGTGAGTCTGGAAAAACATGGTAGAAAATATCATTCACATCTAAAGTAATCATTTGATGCTTGTTAAATTTAACAACGTTGTAATCCTATGCAACTTTTATACCAATTTCTAAACAGGCTAAGCTAACAATGGTGACATCATAACTGATTCCCATAAGTTGCTAGTGTAACTTACACCAACTATTACATCATTCAATAGCTTGTAATACAATTTATTATCAAAAACCCACCTGAACTGGAAGTTCCTTTCATGTAATCAACGTAATATGAACTTTTCAAAATATATTAAAATATGAAGAATTTTATTAATGTCTTATTGTTGTTTGTTTTTCACAAAATTTGACAAACACCATCAATGTAATATAAAATTATACTTCACCAAATGGATTGATTAAGATCACATTCATTGGTGTAGTAGTTGATGTAAGTTACACTAGAGTGATAACTGATGTAAGTAACAATAAGAATATGGGATGTCAAACAACTTTTACACCTACAATAAGATATGTAATATATTATATGAAGCATAAATCTAACAACTTATTTATATTTTACGTGTTTCTTAACTATTCTCTATTTGAAAATCCCCCCAAAAATCTCCTTTGTATACCATCTGTCTCTAGATTTAAAACATTACTGTTTAAAAGACCTAAAAATAATCTCCAGAGTAACAATAGAGCCCATCAAACCCAGATTTGTTCAAGCTGTATAAAAGAGGCTGATTCTAAGCATAGATAAAAATATAAATGATTATGCCAGAAAACTATTACAAGGTGAGCAAGTACGAACAGGAACTCCATTCTGATTAAGATGAAAATGTTGTATATACTCCATAATACAGATATGTGATATGTCAATACCAATTTCTCATTATCCAACCGATCATTAAAATTACAACAAAAGGAGTAAGATAGATTACAATGTCAGAGGTTTGTAGAAATATCAACTTACTGAAGATTTAATGAGTGAGAAAGACTTCCCCAACATTGGTCCCACAATATAGGCCAATGGCCAAATTGCACCTTTCAGCACAGCATGTTTTTCCAGCAAAAACATGAACAAAATGATTCGTTCAACAATGTCCACATTAACTGCTTGCTCAAGAGCACCCATGCAATTATCCTGAAGTTCCTCAATAAAAACAGATAGAACATTGATATCCAATATAAAAATGCCTAAAAGGATTTCAATAAAGCACTTCCCCAACTCTTGCAAATAGGGCATAGGATACTTCATATTCAGCATATCCACTTTCTTGCTTTCAGAAACATTTTCCTCCAATGAAACTGTTGCTTTTCCTAAGTTGATTATGTCATCAGCTCTTGAGGTTCCAGCTGTAAGGAAATCCTTCCATAAAAGCTTTACAAGGACATGATCAACAAGAGTGACTCGGAAGTGACAGATTGACTCTTCTCCATCATTATATCTAATACAAGCAGAAGACAGGTTATAAAAAGGGACAAGGAAAGCTAAATATTTTCTTTGGTGGGTGAGGGGCATACAGACAAGTTGTAAATAGATCCGAAAAAATGCAGCCAAAGAATTAAAAGGAAAAAGTTTTGTACCTTGAAGCATTTTTCAAAGCCCAAAGGAAACATTCTTGCAGTGCCTGGAAAAATGCCAGTCTATCTATAGATAGAGAAATTCTCCTTCCAGCCCAAAAGTTCTTGAAAAATTCAAGAAAAAACTTATCCCCTCCAACAGATTTAGGTGGAACATTGTCTAAGAATAAAACCAAAGCTGGATATGAAACCTTCTGGGAACCAAAGCAACCATTCCTAAGAAAATTCCAAAACGGATTTAGTATGCTTTTTTGAATGTTTAAGGAAGACCAACCATCTGGGAATTGTCTAGAGAAAAGTAATATTACATCCCACATTGAGGGATGACAAGTTGGATCCTTCTCATTGAAAGCACCAAGAATTGCACCAGCAACAGATTTTAAATTTCCATCATTAATAGCCTGTGGCATATTTTTTATTAAGCTCTTCAATACACTATAAGTAGCTGATCGAATGCTAGGCCTTTCTGACCTCAAAAAGTCATGAAAGTATTTATGATCTTTGAACAGCTTCTCGGTAAAAGAAACAGCAGCTGCCCTAGCCTTAGAAGCATGTTTAGGTTCAGTAGTTACGTTCTCAAAACCAGGTCGTTGTTGTAAGCAAATTAAAACATCAAGAAGAGTGGCCAATGCTAACAACGTTGATGATATCACCTGTTAGATCAAGATATTAGACTTTAAGTAAAAAAAGTATGCCACCAAGATAGGTTGACACATTTGAGCAAAAGATTAAATGATTAAATTAAAAATACATGTCTGCCTATAATCAGTTTGTAAAAAGAGCTTCCATGATGCAATAAGCATACCATAATTTTAAAATCCTGTCATCATATAATAACTAAAAAAATGTTTGTGGTATTTGTGATACTAAAAGAAGGTATCCATCCATTAAATTTTACTGTTGAGAATATCTTTCTTAATCCACTAAAAAGGAGAGCCAATGCAAATGAATAAATCAAAGACTTGATATCTAAGTGTGTTAAAGTGATTTCTCACGATATACCTGCTGATATATCTCATCTAACTCATCTGTAGCTACAGCTTTATCAGATAAATTTTGCGGTGTGAGCTTTAGGTTTTCTTCTAAATACATAAATATCTGTGTTGTGCATAAAACCAAAGCATCAAGTCTCTTTTCCTGTGCTGGAAAGGCTGCCTGTCACAATCAAACAAAGGACTAAAACAAATAACACAGCAAAAATTTGGTAATAAAGTTGTCAAGCACAAGTTTAAAATCTGCTTTGCAGAATATACCTAGTAAGACCACAAACCCAACAAATTACAAGTTACTGAACTGAACATTCAACTAAACACAACAAACCTGCAATAAAATGGAATGCATTCTGACATCCATGTACATTTTAATGATACTTCAAAACAAAGACTTACATATTTCAGTTTTCAGTTTAAGCATATCAATGCCCTTCATGTTCTTTTCATGTAAATCCTCATTGTGTCATTTTTTAAATATGTTTTTAAACAAAGTTGGGCCATCACTTTCAGCATGGAACATGCAAGCATGCATTGAACATAAAGGTATGCATAAGAAAACTATATGTTTAAGACTTCAAGAAATATTTCCCATGATAATCAATTCTACACAGATTACATTGAACATTTCATTCAAAGTAACTTACAAAAATTCCCCATCATTTTTTGAGCTTATAGTTGTACTAAAATACATAAAAGAAAAGAAATTATCAGGTGGATCATCCTTATCCTGACATCACAGACTGATACAATAGCTCAAGATACCAATTGAAGCCAGGCTTGATTGTTAATTAGGTTTGTAGGACGCCTACCAAATCACATATAGCATAAGTGTAGGTAGGACCAGCACAACTAGGATTTCTTAGAATTTAGGATTATCTCTCAACCTTCCAAAATTAACTTGTAAGAGAACTTTAGATGATGTAGGAGGACTAAACCACTACCTCTAAAGTTGCAAGTAAAGTAGTCCCCAAAGGAACTGTTTTAACCAAAAATTGCCACTATGGTAGCCTACGGGTGACTACAATTAGGGGGGGTTTCAACTCTCTCTCCCACACCCAGAGCAACAACAACTATATATTTCTTATGCATTAAAAGAGGATACAACTATAGAAGACAGGATATGGCACTACTATCCAGAAAACTTTTGCCAGAATATTTTACTCCCAGATTACTAGAAAGATTTTCAAAAGAAGAAGGAAACCACCGGGACCTCTAAGATATGCTATAAAACTAATAATTGCATCTTGGTCCACACCACTAGAATATTTGAAGAACTATATCTATGAACTTACCAATTAACTTGAAAATTTTCAATGAACCAACTCTTTATAATACTAAAACACAAATTCCAGATAAACATTTTCCTTTATAAACCTCTCTTCCATTCCATAAAAAAATTATTACAAATTAAAGTGGATACTTGTAGATAAGAAACAATGGCAAGACATGTACTTTCTATGCATAATATTACTGTAAGCTTCCAGAACTGATCATTTGTGCTCCTGGCAGGTTGAAAACATATACATGTATAAAGCATGAAATTCTAAACAAGTTTACTATACTTTAAGATGACTTTGTTCATCATCATGAAAGAAATAATTTAGAACACAACTGTAATTTGCAATAACAAACATAGCAAACCTGGAAAGACCTTTTTGCTGCCTGAGAAACTTCAGAAACTCGATCAAATTGAGCAAACCACCATGGTCCCATCAAAGTCTTCAAATGCAGAGCTAAATCTCTCCTGAGAAGGATGTGAGAGGGGAAATCAACTATAAATCTTCTACTGCATTAATTAAGTTCTCTCCAGAGAATCGTCAAATTTTGGATCAATTACACAAGTAAATAGCTAATATTCAATCTCCATTAAAAAAAATGTGGATTCTAGAAACTAGTAGAAATGCATTTTGCAGCAGACAGGTAGACTAAAATGTTGAGGCCATTGCAAGAAGATGCTTGGCTTCCCCACAAACTATTGTGCAAGTAACATAGAAGATATAAGCAATCAGATAATTGAAATGGAATAATTATAACTAGTATGGACAGTAAACATGCTGTAATAGAAAACAGTATGTCAATATCCCCAAGCTTAAGGTCTTATGTGCTATTGTTGTCAGACAAGTATCCATATAAGTTTGCAGAAAATGAGGCTACACATTCAAATTTCCATTTTCATATATTAAATTGTACAATTGAGAAAGCAAAAAGAACAGCATATAAATGTCCGTCAGAAAAGTTCTTACCCAACAGAAGTAACAAGAGCAGTCATGGTATCATGAGTGGCCCGCCGAACCTCCCTATTGTAGTCCAGCAAAAGCCTTTTATACTCAAATGCCTACATAAGAACAAATTAAATAGTCAAATATACTAAAAAAGTATATTTGGAGATTGACACTAGTGGATTTAAAAAATTAAAAAAGGGGCCAATATCCACCAGAGAAGAAAGATGCATATGATCAAACAAAACAAATGGAAGTCTGACACCCAATTCAATGTTCCAAGTCCCATCCATTTCTAAATATTAAAATTGGAGGTCTATTTGTTTTTTTCCTACATATCAGAGTACAGTAGTTATTGTTAGTCTGTCAAATCATGTCTACAGAGAGCTGCATGGTCTATGAACTTTGCGATTAATTATGGTTTGCTCCATTGTCCAAATAAACTTAAAAGAGAGAATAAATGATGCCCATCACTGCATACTCACACAGACTTTTTAGAGACTGCCGATAACAAAAGAAAGAGATAACAAGTGATAAGATCTCTAGTCTTGACTAGCCATGGAAACTGGAAAGAGATCCAAAATCATAGGACCTAAATCAATTAAGGATTCTACTGAATGAAATCGAACCTATAAAAAAACAAAATAAAACTCTAATTGGGCGAACTGGGCTGTCTTGGCTGCCACTGCCTTGCTTCTCCAATGTTGTTATTATGTCATCCGACAAAGGAATCCACATTGTAACAGGCCATAAAATGAAAGACCATACATCCAATGTCTAACTTAGTCTACCTAAATATGTAAAAAAAAAAAGGGACTTTTATTGATTAGTCTACCTTAAGGTGTAATGTAAAATATAGAGTCCCGTCCTAACCCTTTCAATTCCCTCCAACTCCAGTACGTTCAGGGGAAAAAATAGAAATGCACAACATATCTTATCACTCCCATCCCGTTGGTATACCTGTCTCCTTTCTCGATTTCAACAGTTTTCAATAAATGGTAATCATGATTTGTTGAGATAAAAATCTTACATGATTAAATGCCAAACAGTTAGACCATTTGGAGGAAAGAAATTGTTTTTATTCTTTAAGGGAAAAATCACCATGCAAAAGAACAATCAGTTCACTATTCAAACTATATATTCTTTGTATAAAAGGTAAAAGAACTGATGCAGACAATTCAGAGACAAACAAGTAATATAATATGAAGACAACATACCCATTGCGGAACTATTAGAATGCTTTCTTTTGCAGACTTTTCTTGAAGCAGCATAGATAGAGCTGTCAATGCCTTAAGCTGTGAAAAAGAAAATGGAAAATAAGAAGCCTTAAGCACAAACTCACTTATAAGTGATGTCATGTGCTCACTTGAGCGAACAAATAACCAACAGATTTATAATAGCAAAGCTTGCTTAAGCGAGTGAAAATGATAAGGCAGCATGAAATAAAATCTCTCAAATAAAGAAGCACTTATGCAATCACTTTTAGACCAAAGATCTTGGATGTCTCAAATACTTTATAGACAGTATAGTGGCTTACTTAAAGAAAGGTATTGCAATTTCTCAAAGGTGTATACTTTAGATGTGCAAAAAGAAACAAGCCTATGGATCCAAACCAAAAATTAGTGACAAAATAAAGTGAACCTTTCTTAGATACAAAGAGATACAGAAGACTTGTTGGAAAACTTATTTATCTCACTATTACTAGACCTAACCTATCTTATGCACTTGGTGTGACAAGTTGGTTTATGCAAATTCCTTGTATTGATCATTGCAATGTTGTCATTCACATCCTTATATACCTCAAAAATGCTCTATGAGAAAGTATGGTACATGAAGATAAAGAAAATAATCAAATCTTTGGGAATTGTGATACTGACTAGATATTGTGTTTTCATTGGAAGGAGTATTAATATCTTTGAAAAACAAAAAAAAAATATAATGTAATTTCTCAGTCAATTCTTGAAGTTGAATATAGGGCAACAGTGTCACTCACTTGTGAACTTGTTTGGATAAAACAATTTCTCCAAGAACTGAAATTTTGTGAAACCCAATAAATAAGGAAATGAAGTATTGTGATAACCAAATAGCTCTTCACATCATTTCCAACCCCATGTTTCATGAGAGAATCAAACACATAGAAATTGACCATCATTTTAATTAAGAAAAGTTGTCGTCCAAGAAAAATTGTATTGAGATTGTTAGCTCCAGTAATCAACTTGAAATATTTTGACAAAAACCCAAAGAAGACCTCGATGGGCTTTGTTCCTAAGTTTGTACATACTATTTGTATCAGCTTCAGGTGAAGGGTTACAATAGTTTATATTATTATATTACCTCCTGAGCAACTTTGTAGAAGTTGCCTTTCGTGGTATCTATTTGTCATCTAGAGTTCTACACAAGTGAACTTTATTTTGTTTTTTGTTCTCTGTCTTTGTACTTCTATTGCAAGATACACATCTCTCTTTCTCTTTCTACATGTATATGAATCTAAAGATAGATCTCACAAGTACCTTTTCTCATATTATTTTTCTAACGTATAGCGTCCTTTTTCATGTATGATGTGTGTATGAGATTCATCGCCTTTCACTCGTTTTATTGGTATTTGATTTAAACTAAAAGATAATTTTAAACCTAGAATCTAGGGAGAACACCTCATTGGGATTAATACTATAACCAGTTGCAGATGAGCATGCCAGATATATCTACAAACTAGCTCACAAGTTAATCCAAATTTACCTTAGTGGTGGGATCCTTCCTGCCTAGCCTCTTCAAGTGAACCGCAAGCTCACTATCAACATCCTGCATATCCGATAAATCAATATATTGACATTAAGGCAAGGATTGAAATATTGTCCACTAAGCAACACTAACAGACTAGTCAGCTCTACTAACTCAATTCCAACTCAGTACAAAACTCTCATACAAACACAGAATGAAAGACACCGCAAATTAAAACTTCAAACTCAAGTGTATGCAAGTAGCACACGCGTGCTAATTATGAACTCAATTTATTGAACCAGAACATGAAACTCGCTGCAGCAGTACCATTCCAGTATATTAATTACGACCACAAAAACAGACCTAATCAATACTCGATTATAACTACAGTCATAAATAACACAAAAATTGAACAGGAAATAGAACTCTCTCTCACAACAACCATCTTCAAAAGTAAAAAGTAGCATAAAACTAGAAATACATACGACAAAGGGGAGGGAGTCCTCGGACGAAGAAGGAAGATCGAGGCGCGAGCTGCCGACAAAACCACCAAATCCAACGGCGGCAGCGGCGGCGGGGCCGGAAGGCAAGAGCGAGGCGGCGAGACTGCGAGGAAGAAGAATTGATAAGACGAGGAAGACGAAGTTGAAATTTCAAATTAGGGATTGACGCTAACCTGCTACTGGAAGGGCGTGACTTGCTTCTGGCGTTTTCTCCTTTCTGCTTTCCCATTATTCTCTTTATAATGCGTAAGCAAATTCCTCTTGTTTTGTGGAAGTGCTAGTTAGGGAAACGAAGAAGAGCGAATAAATACAGTAATATCAGAGTCTCCGTGCGTCGTTTGGCAAATGAAATCTTCAGCTACTGAATATTTATATATTAGTGCTTTGACGATGCTGGTGAGAATCGCAGAGAGAATTGCTAGAAATGTCGAAGGCGAGTTTACGATTCGCAGCTAATTTATACCAATCACCGTCGTGCACCGTATTGACAAGTAATCGAAGAGTATTTGATGTCACGCGTGGCTTTAAAACCCTTGTATATAGATAGAAGATTTTAGATAAATTTTGATATTTTATTAAATAAGATTTTATAATATTTTTCATCAAAATAAATACAAATATTCTATTTACGTTTTTCCTTTTTTTTTTATCTCTAGGCTTAACGCTTTGTTTACATTTTCTATTTGATTAATTGAAGTATATTTCTTAACTTTTTTTTATGTGAAATATATCTTGAAAATAGAATCTAAACAGACTGCGTCAATTATCTTAAACTCTTTAAGATAAATTTTAAAGTAAAAATATTATCAAACATTTCAAAAATTATATTTATTTTTTAAATATTATTGTTTAAAAATTATACTCTATTGTTATCTAATTTTAATCAATCCGAATGTGACTTTAAGGTATTATGTCATATTAATAAATACAATGATCATGGGTATTGATTTAAACAATTTATTTTTATATTTTTCCATCAATTTTAAAATTTGATCTTCTTTTTAATTTTTTCAAAGTGTCATCAATAACAACAAACATTTCTCAATCGGGCCATTATTTATTTTTCTTTTCTTTCTTAAAATATATCCACTATTAGATAATGAGATTATTTTTATTTCTTATATGTATTTTTCATTTCTACATTTAAATTTCAAATATTAATACCGTGGTGGTAAACTTGCTATAATTTGTGGTATTTATTCGTAATTTATGTCTAAAGCCATCTTTATATTTGAAATGAATAGCAATTATATTTGTAAAAAATCAGTTAGATATTTAATAAAATGTGTGGTATATTCATATTGAAAAATATAAAAAAAGTCTTAAGAGTATATATATATATATATATATTAAATTGTTATTGTATGAATTTAAATTAAAATCATAGACATTAAACATTGTGTAAATAAAAAATTATAAATTATTATCATTATATAAGTGTTAGTGTTTTATAAATTAAATACTTTACTGATAAATATTAGTAAAATATCATAACGTATCAAACACATATACATGTCTCTCGAGATACATGTCAAGAACACATATATGTGATCTAAATTAATGTATCAGTACATGATAGCTAGTCACATGAGAGACAAACACTCGTTAGCAAAATCATCTAGTGTTTTAACAACTTAAAACAATAATATTTTATCAAAAAGTTGTTAATTCAACTCATCAAATTATTTTGTTAAAAATAAATTAGTTGACCTATGGAGTCAATGTCGGTTGATCTGTCTCACATTTAATCTATAAAAAGTGAGTCAGGTGGTGTGTGTCAATTTAAAAGTTCGGACTAATTTTTCTTATTTGTTTTACATAATATATGGCCTATGAACCTGCGGGTCGGTCCACATAAAGATTGTTATTTTTTAATTTTATTATTTTTAATTAACAAGTATAATGCATTAAGTAAAGAAGAAGAAAAAAAATGTAGTTTAAATATAATTGGTATACTTTTTGAGTCTTGATTTTTTCGATTGTTGTTATGAAGATTTTTTTTATTGGAATTATAAATATTATTAATCATAATAGTTATGTTCAAGTATTTATCTAAATGTTTGATTAATGATAATGATTACAAATTATTCTCGGTCATGGAATATGTGTATTTTCATTTAATATTAAAAATATATAAGTTTGTTATAAAATAAAGGTAATAAGAGAGACAAAGGAGAGGAAGAATAGAGAATGAGAGAGTAGGGAGCAACTTCTGTTTGTATGTGTGTCTTATTACTGATAGAACGAGTCCTATTTATAGGTACAATATGGTAACCCAGAAAGGATATAAAATCAAATAGTAAATACAAAATATTACATCATAAAGAGTAATGAATAATATGATTATCAATCATATGAGTAATTGTATAA
>Ga0214543_1003432_pt1 | contig 30743 bp, 31 predicted proteins | sample CNSS2metaG_FD_160094 | JGI IMG/M metagenome (GOLD analysis project Ga0214543, IMG submission 160094) | Root nodule microbial communities from cowpea collected in UCLA plant growth center, Los Angeles, California, USA - CNSS2 | ecosystem: Host-associated > Plants > Roots > Nodule | place: USA... | reverse complement strand
GCCGTGAGCGAACGCTGAGAACGCGCTAAATCAAGACTCCCGAATCCGTGCCGACAACGGCGCCCGGAGCTCATCGCACGTATCCACTCGGGCTTGACTTGCAAAGCGCGATCAGACAACCAGCTCCGGGCACCGATCCCGTCTTCCAAAGCCCTGAAGCCGCTAAACTCGGTACCGCGGTCGAAGGTGAAGCTCTGTCGGGCCAAAGCCGGCAACGGTGAGAAGGCGTGGACGATCTGATCCATTATCGGTCGCGAGTGCCGGCTGCCATTCTTGATCATCACCGTGTAGCGGCTCTTGCGCTCGACGAGCGAGGTGACATTGGCTTCACCGAGGTCGCGCCGAAAGATCAGGAGATCGCCCTCCCAATGTCCGAACTGCGAGCGATCGGCAACAAAATCAGGACGTTGGCCGATCCTGCAGTCAAACGGGATAAAGCCGTCGCGGGGCTTGCGAGATCCACGGCGCCGGCGTTTGCGACGGCCTTCCGCTAGATGCCGATAGAGCTCCAGCGCGTAATCCTCCTTGCAGTAAATGAAGCGATAGATCGTCTCCGGGCAGACGCGGACGGTACTCACGCCGTCCGCGAGCAGACGGCCGGCGATCTGTTCCGGCGACCAATGTGCCTTCAGCCGATCGATCACCAGGTCGCGCAACTGCGGATGGCGCCTGAGCTTGCGCAACCGCCGGCGACGCTCCTTGGAGATGTCATTGGCGATGCCGCTGTAATAACCGCTGTATTCCGGAAACTCGGCATCGTGAAAGGTATTGCGCTTCAGCTCGCGATAGATCGTTGAGCGATGGCGCCCGAGTTGCCGGGCGATCTCACCGACAGGAACCTTGCGCTCCATCAGCTGATGAAGTCGTCGGCGATCGAGAAGGGTGAGCTGTGAATAGCGATGCGACATCCAGAATTCTCCAAGGCGAAGCCATTGTTTTTATTGGCATGTCGCATTTGGAAATAGAATGTACCCCACTACATGAGATGTCACAGCTATTTAAAGATGAGACAAAGTAGTCAACTTAGAAATGCGACGTCATCCTATCCCTTATTACTTTGTTTGCAAGTTGCTATATTTACACAGTACGCAGACGCTAGCCGCCGGCCGGGTGGAGCTGGTCAGGGTTGCGCAGGCCGGTCGGCGGCGGATGGCTCCAGCTGCAAGATAAACTTTAGCTTTGACACCCCGATCACTCGGCCGCTTTCAGCTGCGCAAGGGCTTGCTGGCGCTTGGCGATGACCACGGGATCCTTGGTAAAATCCGCCCTCCGGCCGGGCTTGGTGCCGCGCTTCTGGTAGCCATTGCTCTGGCTGCCGTCGGGAATGCCGAACATATGGTCCGTCTGGCCAGTGCGGCGCGGCCCGCCCTTGCTGCGCTGTTGCTCTCGTCCGGCCTGCATCTCGGCCACCACCGCCAGCATGTCATCAAGGCGCTTGTTCTCAACCACCTCGCAGCGGTGCACCGAGCGCAGCGTGTCGAAGGTTCTGTAGGGCAGGGACGTGCCCTCATGGGTGACCTCAAGGCGACCGTCGGGATAGTCGCAGACGATGACCTTCTTGCCGGCCAGCGCCGTGGCGAGGTCGGTCGGATCGAGGATGAACATCACCTTGTCATAGCGCAGCGTCAGCGACTGCGACAGCTTGCGGATCTCCTTGCGGCACATGGCGCCATCAAGGTTCTCATGCGCGGCAAACGGCCGATGCATGTCCTTCGGATTGCGCGGCGCCTTGCCAAAGCGGCGATTGAAGTCGGCCATGAACTCCGGCGCATAGGCATTGGCGGCCGCGATCGTGTCGATGCCGCGCAGCCGCAGCTCCTTGACCAGCCGATCCTGCAGCGTCTGGTTGGCGCGCTCGACGCGCCCCTTGGCCTGCGGGGTATTGGCGCAGATGATGTCGATGTTGAGCTCATAAAGAGCCCGCCCGAACTGCGTCAGGCCACTGGTTCTGTCCTTCTTGGAAGCATGGGTGGTGCGGAAGATGCCATGCTTGTCGCTGTAGAAGGCAATCGGCTTGCCCCACTGCTGCAGGTAGGCCTTCGTCGCGTGCAGATAGTCGAAGGTGTTCTCCGATCCGGCGAAGCGCAGATGCAACAGCTTGCCGGTGGCATCGTCGATATAGACGAGCAGGGCGCATTTGGGTCCGCGGTTCTCGAACCACCAATGAAGCGAGCCGTCGATCTGAACGAGTTCGCCGAAACAATCGCGCCGGCCGCGCGGCTGGAAGACCCGCTTCTTGCGCTCGCGTCGCGACACCCAGATGCCGGCTTCCATCATCCATTGACGCAGCGTCTCCTTGCTGACGGCAATCCGGTGGCGTTCGAGCAGCTTCTCGGCCGCCAACGTTGGTCCAAAATCCGCGTAATGCTCACGCACCAGGTCGAGCACCAGGTTGCGGAAGTCCTCGCTGTGGCGCCGGTTGCTCGGCCGGCCGCGCTTCTTCGAGACGAGACCGTCGGCGCCGGCCTGGTCATAGGCCTGCAACAGCCGGTGCACCTGACTGCGGCTGAGACGAAGCAACGCGGCCGCCTCGACGACGGTCAGGCTGCCACCGCGAATCCGCTGGATGAGTTCAAGACGATGCAATTCCTTCTGCGACATGGTGATCAAACAAGACATGACGACTCCGAACGCTCATGGTCTCAACCACGCTTCACGTCGCCAGTCTTCCTTCCAAACGTTGACGTTTGACCAGCATCCCCAAGAGGCGACGACTGTCGCATCTCTAACTGGCTCATATGTCGCATCTCTAAAATCCGTGTAAGTTCATGCCGAACTGCGACTTAAGCGTGTGAAGCTAGCCGACACGCCGCATTTGCGCGAGCAGTTTCTTGCGGAAGACTTCCGCCGGCGTTCGGTAGCCGAGGCACTTCCGCGGTGTCGAGTTGAGCCGATCGCAGATGTCCTTCAGTTCGCCGTCGCTGATCGACAGGGGATCGACCTCTCGCGAAAGCCATTTGCGAACCCGGCCATTGGTGTTCTCGACCGTGCCTTTCTGCCAGGGCGACTGCGGGTCACAGAACCATGTCTGCGTTCCGATGCCAGCCTGCAGATAGGGCCATTCGCTGAACTCAGTGCGGCGATCGAAGGTGATGGAGCGTCGAGCAGCGTGGGGCAGGGGCTGGAGCACCTCAATCAGCCCGTCCATAATCGGCTTCGATTGCCTGTCGTTGTTGCGCAGGAAGACCGCAAAGCGGCTGACCCGCTCGACCAGTGAGGTCACGTTGGCCTTGCCGAACTTCTTGCGGAACTGAATGAGATCGCACTCCCAATGGCGGAACTGCTTGCGTTCGGCGACGGCATCAGGACGGTGGAGAATGTTGAGTTCCGGGCTGAAGCGGCGCCCGTGACGCCGGCGGGCATGCCGCGGTCGTCGTCTCGCTCGACGCTCCGGCAGGTGCCGCCACAGCTTGATGGCCTGACCGTCTGCGGAATAGGCGAACTTGTAGATCGTCTCATAACTGACGCAGATCGGATGGCGCTCCAGCCGCATGCGGCCGGCGATCTGCTGTGGCGACCAGCCATGCATGATCCGCTCGATGACCGATTGGCGCACATGAGAGAACCGGGCGAGCTTGCGCAGCTTGGCTCTGCGCTCGCGTGCCATCTCGTTGGCGGTGACGCAATAGTAGCCGCTCAGATCCGGCATCTGCGGATCCTCAAAAGCATTGCGCTTGAGCTCCCGGAAAATCGTCGAACGATGCCGGCCGAGCTTCTCGGCGATAACGGTAGCGCTGAGGCCGGCCGCTCGCCAGCGAGCGATCCTGCGACGTTCATCCATATCGATCTGGGAGTAGGTGCATCTCATGAGCCATTCCTTGCGCGTGATAACCCATTGGTATTTATCGCAAGTCGCACTTCATCCTTGAACCCACCCGGCTACATCGAAAGATCGCATAATCTATCTTATGGAACAGCGCTGCCGCGATAGGCTGGTTCAGAGCAGAAAGTCTGCGTCGCGTTTGTGCATTTTTATCGATATCAATCGGTATGTGAGCAAGCCTAAAAGTTTTTGCCTGCCGCCACTCGAACTCGAGCGCCTGCCGCTTGTCCTTTGTTACGATTCCGACAGACGTGTGCCGCTGCAAACAAATAGGACCGGCCGCGCTAAGACAAGGTACTGAAGTAGCACGGTCTTTCTGATTGGCACCGCTTTTGCTGAGTGACCTGTAGGGATGCCCGGAAACGGATCTCTTTGTGCCGGCAACGCGACCACGCACATGTAGGGCCAAAAAGACGATGAGTAGTTCGCATATACAGTCATTGGAAGCGCCGGGTAACGCTTCCTTCGGAATTGGACCCATGTCAAGGAACACCGTGGAAGCTTGCGGTAGTGTTGCGAGCAGGCACGGAATTCCTTTGATGCTGATCGCTAGCAGGCGCCAAATTGACAAGGACGACCTAGGCGGCGGTTACGTCGAAAATTGGACTACTCGAGAGTTGTCCGAATATGTACGAAGAAAGTTCCCGCCCAATTCTCTGCTAATTTGTCGTGATCATGGGGGGCCGTGGCAACACCCCAGCGAACGTGAATACAGCGAGGAGAGAGCAATGAACTCTAGCCTCGAGTCCTTTAAAGAGGACATTCGGGCAGGATTCAACCTACTCCACATTGACACCAGTTCAGAGAGAGCCGGAATCGCCCCGATGAACAGCGCGATAACCAGATTAGTGGACCTTTACGCGCAGTGCCATGATTTTGCGAGAGACCTTGGCAGGCCCATACGGTTTGAGATCGGTTTCGAGGATCAGAGTGTCGATACTGATTATCCTTCTGAATTCAAGGACAAGCTACATAGTGTTCTTGAGAGACTAATTGACCTCCAGCTCCCTTTGCCGACTTTTGTAGTGGCTCAAACGGGTACAAAGGTCGTTGAAACTCAAAATGTGGGAGCGATCATGTCGGCTCCCCTTGCGGTACGGCACTCGATCGAGCAGCTTGCAAGCATCTGTCGCGAAACGGGTGTCGCATTAAAGGCCCATAACGCCGACTACTTGCCGGCAGAGGAAATCTCCATACTAAAGCGCTCCGGCATATCAGCAATTAACATTGCGCCGGAGTTTGGCGTCGCCGAGACGCGCGCGCTCATTTCGGTTCTCAAAGAGCTGAACTTGCGTGTTCAACTGGAAAGATTCCTGGAACTCGCCTTCGAGTCATTTGCGTGGAAGAAATGGATGAAGCCGAACTCTCAAGCATCCGACACGGATCGCGCGATTATTGCAGGTCATTATGTGTTTGGAACTGAGAGGTGTCGAGCCATTAAAAGTGTCGCAGTATCCGCATGCTCCAAACATGGCAAGAACCTGGATGAAATTTTGCAGACTGCGGTTGAACGTTCAATCGAGCGATATGTGGAAGCCTTTTCCGCATGAAGTTGTAACGGAGTCGAAAGTGAAACAAGACTACTTGCACGAGATTTTCTCAGCGGTGAATAGATCTGTCAGCGACAATTCAAGTGACCTCAAAATTGGGCATGTGACGACCGCCAAGAAGGTCACCAAGGGATGGGGTGAGGAGCGCTGGCTCGTAGATGAATGCGCTTCTTTCGGTTTCAAAATCATTCATATTCAGGCCGGTCAGAAAACCAGCCTCCAATACCACGAACGAAAGGAAGAAGCGAACCTCGTTGTTAGTGGGAGCGGTGTACTTTTCTACGCCAATAACCAACCGAATGAGCCCTTGCAAAAGATCGGTATTGGCGCCGGCGACATCATCCACATCTTGCCAGGTATGATACATCGTATTCGGGCCACAAATGACATCACACTTGTCGAAGTCTCAACTCCGGAATTGGATGATGTAGTCCGCCTTGAGGATGATTGGGACCGTGGCAGCGGGCGGATCGAATCCGAACACTCGAACCAAGGTTGAAAAAATGGACCTTATGGTAACGCGATACGACTATCCATCGCAATTCATTGGCGTTGAGGCAAAGATTCTACAAGAGATTAGGGATCTACTAAATAGCGGTGAATATATCCTTGGGAAAGCAGTTTTCGAATATGAACGAGACTTTGCTGCATACATCGGAACCACACATGCGATCGGAGTGAATTCTGGCACGGACGCATTGGTGCTTGCCTTGCATGCGTTGGGAGTTGGCCCGGGCGACGAGGTAATAACGGTTACGAATTCTTTTCATGCCACAGCGCTGGCTATTGTTAGAGTCGGCGCCATTCCGGTTCTGGTTGACTGTGACGTAGAATCGTTCTTGATCGATCTGGAACAGGTTGAACGCAAAATTTCCAAGCGGACAAAGGCGGTTATTGTGGTGCATCTGTTCGGTCAATCCGTAGACATGTCCGCCGTCCATGACCTTGCTAGGGACAACGGATTGCTGGTGGTCGAGGACTGTGCGCAGGCCGTCGGTGCACTGTCCGGAGGAAAGAAAGTTGGTTCAACTAGCGACGCGGGTTGCTGGAGCTTCGCACCATCGAAGAACCTATCAGCGGCCGGCGACGCCGGTGCGATCACTTTGAACAATCCGGAAATTGCAGATCGACTACGCCAAATGCGACATTTTGGTCAGGGGACGCAAAATGAACATCTTTTTGCCGGCTACAATTCCCGATTGGATTCGATCCAAGCCGTGGTTCTAAGAAACAAGCTTGCGCGTGTAGATATGTGGGGCGCGGAGCGCGCGAGAATCGCATCGATATACAAGGAACGGCTGGACGATTTGCCGCTCGCATTTCAAAGCGGCGCCGAACCTGGAGAGCATGTCTACCATTTATTCCAGGTCAAGACCGACTTCCGCAACGATCTGCTGTCGCATTTGCGCGAGTGCGGTGTCGATGCTGTTGTTCGGTATCCCACTCCAATCCACCTGCAACCGGCTTTTGTTGATCTCGGGTATCGATCGGGTGATCTACCTATTGCTGAGGGCTTGGCAGAACAAACGCTTTGCCTGCCACTCCACCCAGCGATGACATCGACTCAGATAGATCGCGTTTGCGACAGTATGCATTCATTCTTTTCTGGTTAAGTCGCGCGCAGGTATTTCTTCATGTTTGACGAGCAATTGACACGACCGCCCTGCCTGCGGCTTTCCTTCCTTGGCTTAATACACCTGAATATTTGAGGAAGCTTCACATGGGAAACAAATGTATATTGCTGAACTGCGAAGCAGTTTTTTTCGACATGGACGGTGTTCTCGTGGATTCAATCTCGCAGATTGAGCGGTCGTTACGCCACTGGGCGTCAAAACACAAGTTAGACGCCGATCGCGTAGTAGGGCTAGCACACGGCCGTCGGGATCAGGACGTTGTGCAGCTTGCAGCTCCATTTCTTGATGTGGAACGGGAAGTACGCCTTATTCAAGAACATGAAATCTCTGAAGCTTATAAAATCTGTGCAAAGAGTGGAGCTGTAGAACTCGTCAATTCATTGCGACCGAGTACGTGGGCAGTTGTTACATCCGGGTGCCGCGCTGTCGCCGAAGCGCGTCTGAAGGCAGCAGGTATTAGAACGCCTCCAGTTTTGGTTGCGGCAGATGATATTACTGTCGGCAAACCGCACCCTGAAGGGTATCTTTCCGCCGCCCGTCAAATTGGAGTGAGCCCTGCCAACTGCGTTGTGTTTGAAGACGCGCCTGCGGGAGTTCAAGCCGCGCGAGATGCCGGCATGCAAGTTGTTGGTGTGGCAGGAACAGTACCCAAAGAATCCCTGGATTGTGTTCATTCGGTATTAGGCCTTGATAATGTCACGGCTGTCAACACAGAGTCCGCAATAGAACTACAGTTACGGTCACCAGCCCACCGGCAAGGAGTCCCGAAATAAGTCGCGTCAACTTCGATCATGCTTTGTAAGGCAAAGTCCGTGTACAATGGACACTGCATTCCGCGAGAGATACGTGCGTGCGCGGATCACAGGATGGCCACGCGATCGGAAAGCAGCGAAGGGACTTGTCGGACTCTGGGTCTACCCACCGCGCGAGTTGCGTCGAAGGAGAGCAGCAGTTGTCAGGGCCATCCCTTGCCAATTCCAGATAAAAGCTGTTCTCATTACACGTAACCGTGCAACTTAGGAGTCGAGAAGGCAGATGACTAACGCATCCGAGAGGCGGCGCTTGATGGTCGAACGCGCGCACAAGACCGGCTACGTTCCCTCAAAAATGATTGAGGATGAGTTCGGTGTTGATAGCTCGACCATACGACGTGACCTCGCTCGCCTGGAAGCTGACGGGCTTGTTATTCGCACGCAAGGAGGTTTTCTCCCGGCGGAGAGCAAGGAAAGCTTCGACTACCCTTATGAGCCCAGACGACAATTTCGATCAACAACTAAGAGTCATCTTGGCGAATACGCCGCTGGCTTGGTAAAGGATGGGCAGACTGTTCTAATCGACAGCGGCTCAACGACATGGCATGTGGCAAACAGCCTCAAATCCAAACGGAACCTAACTGTTATCACCAATGATCTGCAAATCGCCCTGCTTCTCTCGGAGTCCAGTAACATCAATCTGCACGTAACAGGCGGCGTCCAGGTCGACAGCGTATTCACGCTCGTTGGTCCAAACACTGTCGACTACATCAACAGAATTCATGTCGACATCGCGTTCATAGGAGCCGAAGCAGTGGATGCGGAGCTCGGTGTTAGCAACGTCAATGTTATTGAGGTTCCCGTCAAGCAGGCAATGATAAGGGCGGCCGACTGTGCCGTTCTCGTTGCCGACAGTTCGAAATTGGGGAAGAGGTCGTTCGCCAGAGTCTGCGGGATCGATGAATTCACGGCAATTGTGACCGACGGGCGCGTGGCGCCTGAACAGCGGAAGGCATTCGGCCAGAAGCTGAAGATCGTTGAGGTCAACTGCCGGTGACTCTTCGACTTGGACCGAACTCAACACCCTCCCCCGCGCCATTTGCCACTCGAGAAATCCGTGAGTTCCATCTTCGCTTCCATGGCCATCTCCATTGTGCGTTAGGATACGGATCTTGGGGCCGGCCGCCAGCTGGTCATGAACTCCATTGCTCAGACGTAGTTGTAAAAAGTGGCCTGTGAGCAGTTTGCCTGAGCTTTGCCCGCACCCGTCGCTTTGGGGGTTTGTTCCTGAGCTGAAAACCAGCTCCTTTTGAAGATGGGGTACGAACTCTCAGGCCTCGCGACGCAACAGCGCGTGCATACTTCGATGTTATAGCGGAAGCGTGTCTGGTAATCTCCTTGACCCTGGCTTTCAGGTCGGCCTGCTCGCTACGCTTCGATTTGTAATGATAAGGCGAGGTATCGATCAGCAGCGTGGCGCAGGCACGCCGGATCGACTCTTTTCAGTCCTTGCGAACCTCGTCGACAAGAGCTTTCGTTTGCCGGCAACCTGGAGCATCGCCTTAACGACAGTCAGTTCAGCGACGATCTTCTCCAGCCGGTTGTTCTCTTCCTCGAGCTGACGCATGACGCATGCGCTTGACCTCCGACGGCATTTTAGAAAGTCGCATCGGATATCCCGTACTTATTGCAGGCCCCAGCTATCGGAGTTCCTCTTCCGCCTAGCGCAGCCCGAAGGATCTGCGCCTCCGTGCACTTCTACGTCTTTATGGAACTCTCCAATGCCCCGACACATTTACTCGGGGACGTCGTCGCGGGGGGGGGCCGCCTCGCCTTTTTGAACGCCGCTCTGACATTCCGTTAAACGTGGTGCATATGCCACCGAGCGAATTCTGAACTCTTCACAATTCACGGTCGCTTTAAAAACATCTTGCCTGAACTCGCACCGAAGCGAGTGCACGAGATCGTGCATATTTTTCTTGACTGCACGATATCGTGCATGCTTGATAGTCTCACACGATTTCGATCAATCGTTCCGGAGAGACGAAGTGACAAAAGACAAATTGAGACTCGGCGTAATCGGCTGCGGACGCATCGCACAAGCGGCCCACTTTCCTGCCGTTCAGAAAGCAAAGAACGTCGAACTGGCTGCCGTGTTTGACCCGAGTACGCTGTTGGCCAAAGGCGCGGCTTTGCGACTGGGTGTCCCCGCCTTTACCGAGCAGCAGGAATTCCTGAACGCCGACATCGACGCGGTGCTGATCGCCATCCCTGACCGGTTTCACGTGCCCGTATCGATCGCAGCGCTCCAGGCCGGCAAGCATGTCCTCGTCGAAAAGCCGGTTGCTGTGACCGCAGCGGAGGCAGAGACACTGATCGAGGTCCTCGACAAAACCGGACTGCAGTTGCAGGTCGGCAGCATGAAGCGCTTTGATCCAGGCATCGCCCGCGCGCAAAGGGTGATCGCTGAGGGCGGGATCGGCCGGATTCTCAGCGCGCGATGCTGGTATCGCGTCATGTCCGAACTGCGGCCGCCGGTCGAGGCGACGCTGTTTCCTGCCATGCTGGTGGATCAGGATGTGCGGAACCGTGAGACAGCGCTCAAGGCCGCCAATCGCAAGTCCCACCTTCTGGCGACCCATGGCATTCACACATTCGATCTGATGCGCTTCCTTCTCGGCGACCTCACGGTCTCGGCCGCTACCATGGCCGTCGATGGCGTCGACCATTCCTGGCATGGCATCGCGACCACTGAAGGGGGGGCAGCGGCCTCCTTCGAAATTACGGCAAGCGTTCATGCCGAATGGACCGAGGGTTTCCAGATCTACGGCAGCAAGGGTCATATCAGTGCCGAAATTCCGTTCCCGTTCTCTCGCGCGGCGAGCCGGGTGCGCATTTTCCGGGCCGACGAGTCCAGCTACGAGGAGCCGATTTTCGGCGACACCGATGCTTACAAGCTGCAAACCGAAGCCTTTGCCGCCGCAGTCCTTAACGGCCGGCCAGTCGAGCCGAATGCGCGCGACGGCCTCAAGGCCCTGGAGATCGTCGAAACCGTCAATTCGCTTACCGCTCGAGACGAGCCCGATCAGCGCAAGACGGCGTGAACGACGATGGGCAGCTTGAAGGCAATCGCCGTCATCGGAAACGTCCAGGCCGATCTTGTGCTGCGGCCTGTGGCGGCCTTGCCTCCCCCTGGAGAGGAAAGGTTCGTCGATGATGTCAGCTTCCGTCCAGGCGGAAGTGGCGGCGTAACCGGAATGGTGCTCGCTGCAGCCGACGCCCCCGTCCGGGTGTTCGGCACGCTTGGCGGGGATCAGATCGGCTCGGTAATCCGATCGATGCTCGCCGATGTCGGGGTTCGGACGTCGGATATTCGCGTCGTCGACTTGCCGACAAGTATCTCCGTCGCCCTTGAAGCGGCTGAACGGGAGCGTTGCTTCCTTACGTCGCGCGGACATATGGATGCGTTTTCGAAGGACGATCTTGAGGATGAGGCGCTCACTGCGCCCATCACGCTTCTGACCGGGTTTTTCACGACGCCCGCCCTTCAAGCCGATGTGCCTGCCCTCGCCACCCGCGCGCGCGGCAATGGCAGCATCGTGCTCTTCGATCCAGGATCCGACCAGTTTGGCTGGTCGGATCCTGTGCGCGGGACAATCTTCTCGATCCTCAAGGAATGCGACTGCTTCCTTCCGAACGAGGCGGAGCTCTTGGCGCTTACAGGAGCCCGGAACGTGGCCGACGCCTTGGCAACACTGCGGCAGGGTTTTGAGGGTGCGCTCGTCGTGAAGATGGGCGCGAAAGGCTGTTTCGTTTCGGAAAGTGCTGACAGCGCGCCGTTGGAGATCCAGCCCGTGCCTGTCGAGGCGCCGGATACGACCGGCGCCGGCGATAGTTTCAACGCCGGGTTTGCTCTTGGACTGTCCCGCGGTCTCGATTGGGTCGGATCGGCGCATCTTGCCAGCTCGGTTGCTTCGGAGATCCTGAGGCAGCCGGCCTGGCGCCGCTATCTCACGCCTGCGGATCTAGAGAAGCTTGCCCCCTCACCTGATCAGATTGCCAGGACGGCTGCTGAAGGGGTGCGGGCGGCGAGCATGTAATGCGGACCGCGCTTGCGGTCCGCCCTCCCGGGGGGATGGCGCTTCACCTGTTGCGCCATCCCTTCGCAAGACTGAGAACGCGAAACTCGATTAGGGTGGGCTGAAACTTGAACACCGCCTGGATACCGCGCCAAGCCTGGCTACTGGCTCTGCCGCTCATGACCGTGATGCTGGCTGTCATTGGCTACCCGCTGTTCGACACCATCCGGCTGTCGCTGACAGATGCTCGTCTGATCGGCAGCACCGGAAATTTCGTGGGGCTGGAGAACTTCGCCAAGCTTCTGTCGCGGCCTGATTTCCTCCAGGCGCTCTCAACGACAGCAATCTTCACTGTGGTTTCGGTGAGCGCCGAGATCGTCCTGGGGGTCTTGACGGCGCTCCTGCTGCAGCAGCGCTTTGTCGGCCGCACGCTGTTGCGGGCACTGATGATCCTGCCCTGGGCGCTGCCGACGGTCGTCAACGCCATGTTGTGGCGGTTGATCTATAATCCCGAATACGGCGCGCTGAACGCGGCCTTGACACAAATCGGGCTGCTGGAAAGTTACCAATCGTGGCTCGGCCAACCGGCCTCGGCGATCTGGGCGATCATTGTTGCGGATGTGTGGAAGAACTTCTCGCTCGTCGCGTTGATTTCGCTTGCGGCACTTCAGGCCGTACCCCGTGATGTCCAGGCGGCTGCTCTGATCGATGGAGCAGGCGTCATCCAGCGCTTCCGCTATGTCACCCTGCCCTATCTCGCCGGACCTTTGATGGTAGCCGTTGTGCTCCGCACGATCGAAGCCTTTAAGGTTTTCGACATCGTCTGGGTTCTGACCCGGGGTGGGCCGGCCAATTCGACGCGAACGCTCTCGCTCCTCGTCTATCAGGAAGCGTTTGCCTTCCAAAGGGCCGGTTCGGGGGCATCGCTCGCCCTGATCGTCACTTTGATCATAACCCTGCTTGCCGTGTTCTATGCCCGCTTGGTCCGGCGCACCGAGGAGATGAAATAATGGAGCGGCGGTCGACCACAGCAACCATCTTCACCTATGCCGCCGCGACCATTGTCTTTCTGGTGGTGCTACTGCCATTCGTCTGGTTGGTTATCATGAGTGTCTCTCCGGCCGAAGCGCTCGCGCAGAAGCCGCTGCGGTGGTGGCCCTCCGAGGTGGATTTCAGCAACTACCGTCAGCTGCTCGACTATACCGGGGGCAAGGGGCGTGACTTCCTGTCTGCGGTCTTCAACAGTCTTCGTGTCTCAGGTCTTGCGACCCTTTTGGCGCTTGTCGTTGCTGTTCCCGCGGCCTGGGTGGTCTCGCGCGTGAAATCCATGGGCTGGTCTCTGAGCGTCGTGGTGCTCCTTTACATGCTGCCGCCGGTCGCCCTGGCCGTGCCCCTCTACATGGTGCTTGCCCGCATCGGCATGCTCAACACTGTCTACGGCCTTGCGGCGATTTACCTGGCGATCCTCGCGCCGTTTACGACCTGGTTGATCAAATCGGGCTTCGACGCCCTTCCCGGCGAAATCGAGAGTGCGGCCTCGATGGATGGCGCCCGGCTCGACCAGACGTTGAGACTGATCAGCATTCCATTGATTGCGCCGATCGTCTCGACAGCCGCGATTTTCGCGCTGCTGTTGGCATGGGACGAATTCTTCTATGCCCTGCTGTTTACCTCTGGGGTCCAGGCAAAAACCGTCACAGTTGCAATCGCAGAGATTTCCGGTGGGAGAGAGACAAACTATGGGGCAATCGCCGCAGCTGGCGTCATCGCTGCCCTCCCACCGGTTTTCATCGGCCTCATCCTGCAAAAGGCGCTGATCTCTGGGCTCACCCAGGGCGGGGTAAAGGGATGAGCCCACTCAAAAACAGTTTCAACCGGCTTCGGGAGGTTCGATGGGCGCTCTAGAGATTAGTCAGATCAAAAAGGAGTATGGACCTCTTCAAGTCCTTAAGGGCGTCGACATCGTCCTCGACGACGGGGGCTTCCTGGTTCTCCTCGGATCGTCCGGATGCGGAAAGTCCACGCTCCTCAGCATCATTGCCGGCCTTGCCGAGCCGACGTCTGGCGACGTGCGGCTGGATGGACGATCAATCGTCGGCGTTCACCCCAAGGACCGGGACATCGCAATGGTGTTTCAGTCCTATGCCCTCTACCCGAACCTCTCCGTCGCTCGCAACATCGCCTTTCCTCTCGAGATGCGCAAGGTTGCGCGGGCAGATCAGGAAAAGGCCGTGGCAGAGGTGGCAAAGCTACTGCGAATCGAGAGCCTTCTCGATCGCAAACCGGCTCAGCTGTCGGGCGGGCAACGCCAACGCGTTGCCATCGGTCGCGCACTGGTCCGAAAGCCGAAGCTCTTCTTGTTCGATGAACCGCTTTCCAACCTCGACGCGCGCCTCAGATCGGAGATGCGCCATGAGATCAAGCGGCTCCACGGTATGCTTGGCACAACGATTGTCTATGTGACGCATGACCAGGTAGAGGCCATGACGCTGGCGACGCAGCTGGTGCTGATGCACAACGGCCAGGTGGAGCAACAGGGAACCCCTTCGCAGATCTACGATCAGCCGAAAACGATGCGGGTTGCCGATTTTGTCGGATCTCCGCCAATGAATTTCATTTCCGGCAAGGTCGCAAACGGCCGCTTCCGCGGTGAAACATGCCCGATCGAGTTCGACTACAAGGGTCCTGACGGCGCCTGCGAGATCGTGATGGGCATCAGGCCCGAGGCGATCGGCGTGGCCACGAACGGCCAGGCATCGGGAATCGAGATCGCCGCCAACGTCAACCTGGTCGAACTGACCGGTCCGGAACAACTGATCTCGACACGGGTCGGGAGCCAGGAATTGATCCTGACGGCGCCGTCGAACATCGAGGTCAAGGCCGGGCAAAGCATCAGGCTCAGCATTGCGCCCCAGAGTCTGCACTTCTTTGAGGCATCGCAGGGAATGCGTCTGTAGCTCCTGAATGGAGCTCGGGACGTTCAGAGGCGTCACCACCGGATCTGGCGGAAGATGGAACTCATCGCATGCTGAAAACAATCTCCGTGATCGGCAATGTCGCGGCCGATATCGTCTCGAGAGCTGTCGACGAGTGGCCAGCTCCCGGTATGGAAATTTTGGTCGACTCTATCAGTTTCCGCACCGGCGGAGCAGCCGGAACGACAGCAGCCGTCCTGGCCTCAATGGGTGCGCCTGTGCGGCTCAACGCGACCATCGGAGATGACGTTGTTGGCCGCGTCGTCAGAGCCGGTCTTGCGGAGGTTGGCGTCGACCTCTCATATCTCAAAATCGTGCCTGAATATCCGACGACGATTTCGCTTGCATTCGAATCCGACACGAAGGACCGGAGCTTCATATCGGCGTGCGGCCATCTGGAGCATTTTTCGTTTGCCGATATCGACCCCTCGGCCTATCGCGCGGATCTCGTGCTTCTCACCGGCTACTTCACCACGCCGGCTCTTCAGGCAAGCACGCTCCGCCAGCTCGATCTGATCAGATCGTCCGGCTCACTCAGCCTCTTCGATCCGGGTTCCGATCAGTTCGGCTGGTCCCCGGCGGTTTTGGCGGATTTGAAGTCTTACCTCGCGGCCGTCGACTGCTTCGTTCCCAATGCCCAGGAGCTGCTTGCGATCAGCGGCCTACGCGACGTCGACGAGGCACTGGAGCGTGTCAGCCAGCTGTGCGGGGGCTGGCTTATCGCCAAGCTCGGCAAGGACGGATGTGCGGGCGTAGGTCCGAACGGAGAATTCTTCCGTCATGCCATTGAGCCGGTTCCGTCCGCGGACACGACTGGTGCCGGCGACAGTTTCAATGCCGGGCTTCTGTTTGGACTTGCGAGAGGTTTGGGCTGGTCGGATGCGGCGCGGCTCGGTAGCCGGGTCGCCACAGCGGTTCTCACAAAGCCCAAAGAGGCGCGGATCCTGTCGGCGCAGGAAGCACTCGCTTTGGTGTGAAGGCGGTGGCGCCGGCAATTGGCAACCGCAGATGTGTTAGAGGCTCACAGCGCCCCCGGGGACTACGAAGACAAGGCACGCGAAGCAGCCAAGCATCAAGGCTGTTTGTCGATGAGCTCCGGACCTGAGTTGCCAACGACGACACGTTTCGACATGCCCTTTTCCAGAATATCGCTGTAGTCGTTGCCGGCTTCGACGTTGCAGACCCAGAAGAAGACGAGCGGATCGACACCGACATTAATGGAGCGATGTGCCCAATCGGGGGGAATGAACGAACAGGTTCCCGCGCGCATCTCAAGGGTCCTGGCCTGACCGTCACGTGATTGCAGGAGCAGCAGGCCCTGGCCAGCCTAAGTGTAGTAGACCTCCCCCATGTCACGCCTCTTATGGAAATGTCCGCGTGTCATGAAGTACTCGCCGCCGACTCCGCCCGGCTCGATCGTCGTCGTGCCGAACCAGAGGTCGCTTCCTTCTTTCCTGTAGGCTTGCACCTGGTAAACGAGGGGGTTTCCTTCTTCGGCAAGGATTCGGTCTACAGCTCGCCTGTCGGCAAAGATCTGCCTGAGGTCAGAGAGCCGCTTTTCGTAGCGCTCCGTTTCCGGTGCGATGGCGCCCGTCGCAGCGTCGATCAGCACATTCTCCGGGATGATCATCTGAACGCCCTCGCGGCTGACATTGTAGCTCATGCGATCTCCTAGAGCACCTGGCCAAAAGCTGTTCTGTGGCGCTGCCGGTTAGACAAAATTTCGCTTCCTCGGCCGCATCAGGCAGATCGAACCGGCGGCAGACCATGTCCGCCGCCCTGCGGGCGAAGTATCACGATGCTCTACTCGACAAGGGTGACCTTGGCGATGTGAACAGGCGTGCCGACATTCGCCACGCGGCGGCTGCCGAATTCCAGCATGAAGCGCTGCAGAAGCGGCAGGAGAAAGAAGACCGCCGCCATGTCAGAGCTCCTGGGCAGCCGGACGTTGACCGCATCGGCGATCGGATCGCCGCCTGAACTGTCGAATACGACGACAGGCGAATTGCACCTGCGAACGGCAGAGGCCAGTCCTGCAAAACGTTCGCCCCCCGGTTCAGACGACCGCAGCAGCACGACGCCGCGGTCGGGTCCGAGCATTTCGAGCGGGCCATGGCGCATCTGACCGCCTTCGACCGCAAAGGACGGCAGTCTCGCGAGCTCGGCGATCCCGAGCGCCAATCCTTCAGCGACACCGCGAAGGCGGCGTCCGCAAGCGATCACCGTGGAAACATTGCCGAAATGCCCGAGCGCGTCATCAAGCGCCACCGGGTGTGTCTTGGCCAGAGCAGCGAGCGCCTGTGTGGGATCGACGCCGAGCGCCGCCAGAACAGCCAAGTGCTGAGAGAATGCGATCGTGAAGCTGCGCGTGGCCGCAACCGCGATTTCGGAACCGCCGCATCCAATAAGCGAGGGAACGCTGCTCGCCAATGTGGAGCCCTTCTCCATCGTCATGCCGAAGCAATGGTGGCGTTCACCTGCTTCGTTCAACCACCTGACGGCCTCGGCACTTTCGCCGGATTGTGAGGTCGCAATGACGGTTTTACCCTTCAGGGGGCGGCCGGAGTCGAGTTGCTCGGAGAAGGTCGAAGCCACAGCGTCGACACCCATTGACCGGTAGATGGGCTCGACGGTTCGGCCGACGCAGTGGGAGCCGCCCATTCCAAGCAGCGTCAGCTGGCCGGTCGCCCGGATCGAAGACGCAATGTCGGCCGCCACGGCCTTTGCGGCCTCGAAAGAGGCAAGAGCATCACCTTTTTGGCGCGCCATTTCCGATTCGATTGCCTGCCGCCCGGTCGGTTGGTTCATGTTCTTGTCCTTTGTAGCGTATGCGGGATGCACGGCTCGCTGAACAGTCAGTTGCTTTCGGAGGTTGCCCGCGCGGGCTATCAGCATCTGGCGATAAGAGACCGCAGTGGTGGGAATACGGTCGGTTGCGCAGCGGATTTGGCGGGGCGGCTTGGCCGCCCCGCCCTGGTATTCAGGGTTGATATGAGCTTGCCGCCTCGATAAGCGCCTCGTCCGGAGAGGCTTGATCGAAGAGGGCTCTCTGGATCGCGACCTGCAGAAGCAGCGACAGCTCCTGATATTTGACAGCTGCCGGCCGCGGATACATCAGGGGCAGGCCGATCTTTGCCGCGGCCACCATCTCCTGCTGGCCCTCTAGAACAGCAGGGTCGTCGTAAGAACTCGCCCAGATAGGAAGACTGAGCTTGGCGAATTTGTTCTGCGTCGGCTGCGAGGTCAGGAACGTGATGTATTTCCAGGTCTCTTCGGGGTGTTGGCTCGACTTGGTGATGCCGAGGCCCATCGAGCCGTTGACCGCCGATGCGGCGCTGATCCCCTCGACGCCCGGGGCAGCAACAACCCCAACCTTACCGGCGACTTTGCTCTGCTTCGGGTCGTTGGCGAGATTGAACATATAGGTCCAGTTCAGCGCGAATGCCGCCTCACCGTCCTGGAAGACGCGGCGCACGTCCTCTTCGAGATATTCGCGCGAGTTCGGGTTGGTCGTGCCGTCCTTGATCGAAGCCGCCATGTAATCCAGTGCCTTGAGGCCACCATCACTCTGGAATGCAGGCGCACCCTTTTCATCGAGGAATTTGCCGCCAAAGGCTGAAAGCAGAGTGCCATAGTCGCAGATGACCGCTTCGGCCTGAGCCCAGCTCCACACGATCGGGTGCTGGACGATCCCCTTCTCCTTGATAGCCTTGGCCTGGCTCATGAGCTCTGCCCAGGTCTTGGGCGGCGCGTTGAACCCAGCTTTAGCCAAGATCTCCTTGTTGTAAAACAGGTACTTGGTATCAAGAACCCACGGCATGCCGTAGCGCCGCCCCTTATACTCGACAGTGGTCCAGGCACCCGGGAGAACGCCCTCATTGATCTCGGGCGTAATTCGATCGGTGACATCGACGAGAATATCGTTGACGGCGAATTCGGCAGGCCAGATCACGTCGAAGAGAACCGCGTCGTAGCCGTCGCCCGACCCTTGACCGAGAACGATCTTGTCGTGAAGGCCTTCGTAGGGAACAAATTCCAGGTCGACCGAGATGCCCGGATTCTGCTTCTGGAATTCGTCCGTCATCTCCCGAACGGATTGCTCATTGTAAGCGGCCTGCGCGATGAAGAGGGCTTTCAGCTTCACATCGGCTGCAGACACTTGAGCGGTCATGACGCCAGTCAGCATCAGGGCCCAGGCGAGTAGTCGCTTCATTGGTTTGCTCCCCAATTATTCAGCCGTGAACACGGGTGACCAGCCCACTGCTGAGCGTTTTCAACCGCTCCATCAAATATGCACATAATCGTGCGGTCAAGTCGTATTTACGCGATATCGCGCATTTAAGTTCTGCGGGCCAAGATATTCTGAAGGGCGGAAAGCCGCCGCCGGCCTGCAAGCCAAGCCTGCTAAAAACAGGCTTTCTGTTGCTCAGATCGCTTAGACGAAGACGCACGGATTCGTGCAGGAGGCGCTAATTAATCCGCTGCGCGTGCTCGTCGAAGCGATGCAGGAGGTCCGGGCGCGCACCCAGACGGAGATGGTCGCCAGGCTTCGCCTCGACATCCCCCGACACTCGGGCAACGATGAGACCGATATCGGCGACTTCGACGAAAATGTTGGTGTCAGCGCCTAGGTGTTCGACGTGACTGACAGCGCCATGGAGAGGGCCGTCGTCCATGCGGATTGTCAGATGTTCGGGCCGGATCCCGACAAGGCTCGCGTCGCTCCTTCCAATCTTCGATCCAGGAACGAGGTTCATTTGCGGAGAGCCGATGAAGCGGGCGACGAACGTGTTTACGGGGCGCCGGTAGAGTTCCATGGGTGATCCGATCTGCTCGATCTTTCCCTTGTTCATCACCACGATCTTGTCGGCCAGTGTCATCGCCTCGATCTGGTCATGCGTCACATAGACCATGGTCTTGCCGGTCTGCCGGTGCAGCCGGGCGATCTCCAGCCTGGTGTTGGCCCGCAACGCCGCATCGAGATTGGACAGGGGCTCGTCGAGGAGGAAAAGTTGCGGCTCCCGCACGAGCGCCCGGCCGATCGCGACGCGTTGGCGCTGGCCGCCTGAGAGTTCCGACGGACGCCGATGCAGGAGCTCCTCGAGCGCCAGCATCCTTGCCGCCTTCTGCACCTGCGCCTCGATGAACGCGCTGGACTTTTTTGCCTGCTTCAGTCCCAGCGACAGGTTCCCCCTCACATCGAGATGCGGGTAGAGCGCATAGGACTGGAATACCATTGCTGTGTCACGCTTCGACGGCTCGACGTCATTGACCCGTCGGCCGGCGATGGTGATGTCGCCATCGGAAGCATGTTCAAGTCCAGCGATGATGCGAAGTAGCGTCGACTTGCCACAGCCCGATGGCCCGACAAAGACGACGAATTCGCCCGGTTTGATCTCCAGGTTGATGTTATCGAGCGCGCGGAAATCGCCGAAGGTCTTGTTCAGGCCCTCAATCTTGAGGGCAAACTCTGGTGCAGTCATGACAGTACCTTTCGAGCCTACTTGACGGCGCCGGCGGTCAGGCCGCGCACAAGCTGGCGAGAGAAGAGAAGATAGAGGATCAGGACCGGAACGATGGCGAGTGTCAAAGCCGCGAGTACGGCATTCCAGTCGGTCACGAACTGGCCGATGAACACCTGAGCGCCAAGGGTGATCGTCTTCGTCTGCTCGGCTGGAGCAAGGATGAGCGGAAACCAGAGATCATTCCAGATCGGTATCGTCGTGAACACCGCCACCGTGGCGATCGCCGGGCGCACAAGTGGCAGGACGAGCGAGAAGAAGATCTTGTACTCCGACAGTCCGTCGATGCGCCCGGCGTCCTTCAGATCAGCAGAGATCTGCCGCATGAACTCGGTGAGGATGAAGACCGACAATGGCAACCCCTGTGCCGTATAAACGAGGATCAGCGCGAAGAGATTGTTGACGAGCCCCGCGCTCACCATCATCTGCAGAATGGCCACGGTCCCGAGCCGGATCGGGATCATGATCCCGAGCGCGACGTAAAGAGCGATGAGCCCGTTGCCACGGAACCGGTATTCGGAAAGAGCGAAAGCGGCCATCGCGCCGAACAGGAGGATGAGGGCGAGCGACACGCCGGTGACAGTCGCCGAATTGACGAAGTATGAAACAAAATCGCCGCGCGAGGAGATGGTCTCGAAGCCAATCAGAGAAAAGCTCTTCGCAGTCGGCGGCATGAGCGGCTCGCTGAAGATCGCAGCCCGGCTCTTGAAGGCGTTGATGACGATGACGGCCACCGGAAAGAGCGCAATCGTCGTATAGCCGGCGAGCGCGATATGAGCGCCGATCCCACGGATGAGGCTTGAGGAAGATCGCGACATCAGAACTGGTATCTCTGCAGTCTGCGCTGCACGAAGAAGAGATAGGCGCACACACCAAACAGGATGAGCAGGAACATCATCGAGGCGATCGTTGCTCCCATGTAGGTGTCGCCGAGTTGCAGCTGGAAACCGAAGAAGGTGCGATAGAGGAAGGTGCCAAGCAGATCGGTGGAATAGTTCGGGCCTGCTTGCGCCCCTTGGCTGACATAGACGAGGTCGAATGCGTTGAAGTTGCCGACGAAGGTCAGGATGGAGGCAATGCCGATGGTGGGCAGGATCAAGGGCAGCTTGATCTTGAAGAACTGGCTCCACCCGGTAATGCCGTCGCACTCGGCCGCCTCCAGCACCTCGTCCGGAATCGATAACACAGCGGCATAGACGAGAATCATCGGCATGCCGACGAACTGCCAGACCGAAATGAGCGACAATGCGATAAGCGCGCTGTCTTCCCGCCCGAGCCAGGGAGCAAAGAGCCAGCCAAGGCCGATGGCCTTCAACATGGACGGCGCGACGCCCCATAGGGGAGAAAGGATGAGCTTCCAGACAAAACCGACGATGACAAAAGACAGGATGGTCGGCACGAAAATTGCGGTTCGGTAGAAGCGGGCCAACCTGAGCTTTGGATTGGCCAGCAATGCCGCCAGGGCGACGCCGATCGGGTTCTGCAGTGCCATGTGGATGACGAAGAAAACGAGATTGTTCGACAGGGCATTCCAGAAGCTCGTGGCCCAAATCGGATCAAACAGAAGCTTGCTGAAATTGTCGAACCCGACAAAGGCGAGCGTGTCGCCCACCCGATTATAGAGGGACTGCTTGAGCGTCGACGCCAATGGAATAAACATCAGGGCGGTGTAGATCGAAAGCGCTGGCGCGAGGAATACCAGGATGTGCCATCTGGGCGACGGCGATCGATCGGACTTTATCGAAGACATGATGCGCACGAGCTCCGTCTCAATGAGCAATCACACGGATGGGCGGAGGCGCTGCCGCACCCGGCCCCTTCGGGGAACGTCACTTAGCTGGCTTGTACCAGCTGTCGATGCCATCCTGCAGGCGCTTGGCGGCCGCTTCCGGGGTCTCGACACCGTTGATGACATTGGCGGACGCGTTCCAGGTTTCGTTCTCGAGGTTCGGCGTGCCGCGAGAGAGGATTGCGTAGGTCGAGCGGATGGTGGACTGGCAGCCAGTCCGCCATGAGAGGAACGTCTTTGCAAGCTCGTTGTCGAGTTTGACCGGATGCTTGGGAAGCGCGAAGAAGCCCGGCAGGGCGTTGGAATACAGCGTTGCGAACTCCTCCGAGGCCACCCAGCTCAGGAAAGTCCGCGCGGCTTCCGCATTTTTCGAAGCGGCATTTAGACCAAGACCAATGTCGGGATGATCGGAAATGTAGCAGGTGTCGCCGGCAGATGCGACCGGCGGCGGAAAGGCGCCGAGCTTGAACTGCGCCTGTTGCGAGAAGAGGCCGATTTCCCAGGAGCCAGCCGGAAAGATTGCCGCACGGCCGAGTGTGAACAGGTTCTGGCTGTCCGGGTAAGTCTGCGCCTTGTAGCCATCACCAAGATAGTCGCTCCAGCGCTTCAGAACACGATAGGGCTCGACCCAACCGTCGTCGGCCAGTTTCTGCTTGCCGCCGACAAGCGCGAGCCGGCCCTCTTCACCCTTCCAGTATGTCGGGCCGATATTCTGGTAGCCCATTGTCGCGGCCTCCCATTGATCAACGGTGCCCAGCGCCATCGGCACAAATCCGCCGTGAGCCTTGATGGCCTCGAGCAGCTTGAAGAACTCATCATTCGTCTTGGGAGCGCTCAGGCCGAGTTCGGCGAAGATGTCCGCGTTGTAGATAAAGCCATGGATGACGGAAGCCATCGGAACGCAGAATGTGGTTTTGCCGTCGTCGGTGGTCCACGCCGCCTTCGCAACAGGCGAAAAGTCGTCAATTCCGGGAAGATCGTTCAATGACACAAGCCGTTGCTTGTCGTAGAGCGCAAGTGATGCATCGAACGGACGGCAGGTTATGAGGTCGCCTGCCGAGCCCGCATCGAGCTTCGCATTCAGAGCCGCGTTGTATTCCGTCGGTGCGGTCGGCGAGAAGCGGACCGTGATCCCGGGATGCGCCTTCTCGAAGGCCGGAATGATCTTGTCCTGCCAGATGGCAATATCGTCCGTGCGCCAGCTTTCGATGGTCAGCGTCGCGTTTTCAGCGCGCGCCATGCCGAAGCAAAAAGCAGTTGCAGCAAGGCAGGAGGCTGCCAAGAACAGCGTTCTCATCGTCGTTCCCTCTTTTGTGATTGATTGTTGGAAAGTTGTCGCATGCCGGGGCTGCCGATCTTCGCGCCCGTCTGCGCTGCGCGCTGTCAGCGCCGTTCAGTCCCCCGCAATGATGAGTTCGACCTTTGCTTCGTTCAGAGCGCGGGCAAGATTGGGCGGCGGAGCAGCGTCGGTGACCAGAACGTCGAGCATGTCCAGCCCGCCGAGGCGAACTGTCGACGTCTTGCCGAACTTGCTGCTGTCGATGAGCGCGATCACTTTGTTGGATTGGGCGACGAAGGCCTGCTTTACTTCGGTGTCCTCGATCGAAAAGTCGTAAAGGCCTGTTTCATCGATCGCCGACAGACCCAGAAACGTCTTGTCGAAGCGGTAATTCGCAAGCTCCCGGACCGCACGCACCCCTGTGATCGACATCTCGAGCGGGCGAACCTGGCCGGTCGGCACGAATACCGGCACAAGGCTGTCTGCGAGCGTCATGGCGACGCGCAGGCTGTTTGTCGCCGCACGAAGGTTGGGAAAGCCGACAATTTCCTTTGCCAGCATCAGCGTGGTGGTGCCGACATCCAGTCCGATCGTTTCGTGCTGGCGGATCAGTCGAGCCGCGGCGGAGACGATTTTTCGCTTTTCGTCGAGGTTTCTCACCTGACGATCCCGAAACGGCTGCTCGGCCCCAAGCGGCGCGGCCTCCGGAAGAACCGCCCCACCGTGGGCGCGCTCCAGGCTGCCGTCCTTTTCAAGCGCCTTGAGGTCGCGCCGGATCGTCATCTCGGAGACGCCGAAATGCGCTGCCATCTCGGCAACGGTGATGAACTCGCGCGACTTTACCATCGCAAGCAACGCTCTCTGGCGCGCCGTCTGAAGGTGCCGGCCGGAGGAGTTCTGAGATGTGCCCTGATCCTGCGCTTCGCTCTCGACCATGTTTTCACCGTGTTCGTGCATGTTCGCTCTTGTCACATAATGTTCGATTGTGTTAGTCATTGTCAAGTGGTCATTCGGCCACACACCAGAAGCCGCTGAGCCTCGTAGAACGTGACAAGCCATCCACGAGGGCTCGCACCGCAAACATTGGAAACTGTCGCCCGACCATCCGTGCCTCGCACCGCGGGCGGGTTTCCTGAAATCGGACATAGAAATTGTTAGAGCTGGGTATCTTCGCCAAGACTTTCGATCGCAAGACAAGCGCCAAGCTCGCCGACGCCATTGCGCTGGCCGGCTATGAATGCACGCAGTTCAACATGGCCAGCATCGGGCTCGCGACCCTGCCCGAAGAGCTGGACCATGCGCCTCTGGACGCCGTCAAGCGCGACTTCGAGGCAAGTCGCGTGCGGGTCCCGGTGATTTCTGGCACCTACAACATGATCGCTCCGGACCCAAAGGTGGTCGAGCAGGGCCGGCAAGGCTTCCGCGTTCTCGCCGAAGCCAGCAAGGCGCTCGGCTATTCAACCATCACGCTCTGCACCGGCACCCGGCATGCCGCCGACAAGTGGAAATACCATCCCGACAACGCCGGCGAGGAAGCCTGGCGCGACTTCCGCGCCGAACTCGACCGGCTGATCGAAATTGCCGAATCCTACGATGTTACACTTGGCGTTGAACCAGAGCCGTCGAATGTCATTTCATCGGCGCACGCCGCACGAAGATTGCTGGACGAAGTCGGCAGCGAGCGGGTGAAGATCGTCTTCGATCCCTTCAATCTGGTCGATTGGAGCACCCGGGATCATGCCTCGGACACCCTGCTACGCGCATGCGATCTTCTGGCGGACTCAACGTCGATCATCCATGCGCAGGACATGCGCAATGACGGCAAACCCTGTGCCCCGGGCAACGGCTTTATCAACTTCGAGCGGCTGCTCAATCTCTTCCTTCGCGGAGGTTTCTCAGGTCCGATCATCGCGCACGGGTTCGAGGAGAGTGAGGCGGCCCGCACCGCTGCGTTCCTTCGTAATCTTCTTCCGTCTAAAGGGCAGGTCCGCTGATGGCAAGCGCAGGCTCACGTCACCTGTTCCTTTCACCCCATCTCGACGATGTGCCGTTCAGCTGCGCAGGGCTCATCAAGAAGCTGACGAGAGCTGGCGACGAGGTCGTCATTTCGACCTTCATCACCGGAGATGCGGCCGGTGCCCTCACCCCGCTTGGCCAGCGGTTTCATGGAGTTTGGAATCGCGGCGATCGCCCTTACGCGGTTCGTCGGAAAGAGGATCAGCGCGTCGCGGCCTTCCTCGGCGCGCGGTACCGGCACGAGGGGTTTCTCGATGCTATCTACCGAAAATATGAGCACGGAGAGCCGATCTACAGGGACATCCCGGACTTGTTTGCGGGTTTGAAACTCAAGGATCAACCGAATGTCGATGCGATTGCCCGCAAGCTCGAAGAGATCATCGGCGAGGAGCGGCCGGACATCGTCTATGCGCCGATCGGTATCGGCCGGCATGCCGATCATCTCAGTCTGGTAGAGGCTGCTAAGGCAGTCTGCCTCGGGAAAATGCCGCTGCGTCTTTACGAGGAATTTCCTTATCTCCTGGGCGAGTTCCCGGCGGAGCATCCGATAACGGTTGAACGCGGCCTGGAGCTTTCAGGCTGGGAACAGCCAATGCCTGAATTCGTCGATGTCGATCTGACCACTCGCATCGAAGCAGCCCGCCTTTATTCAAGCCAGGTGCTTGAGATCTTTGGAAGTGACACTCAACTGGCCGACGTGATGCGGCGCCATGCGAAGCGATACGGAGCGCATTCCGGGAGGGAAAGATTGTGGACACCAACGACGTCGGTCACACAATGAAGGACGCCACGATGCAGCAGGATCGCGGCAATCATTCGGCTCCACTCCGAGTCATGGCCGTCGGGCTGGGGCACATGGGTATCTCGCATGCCCAAGCCATCACCCGCATCGATGGCTTCGAGCTCGTGGGGATCTGTAGCCGTTCAGTGCAGGGCATGGACTTGCCGCCCGAGCTGTCGTCCGTTGCCCGTTTCAACGACTTCGAGCAAGCGCTGAATGCTCTTAAGCCAGACGCTGTGATCATCAGCACCTATCCCGACACCCATGCCGAGTTCGCGATCAAGGCGATGCGAGCCGGCGCTCACGTCTTCGTCGAAAAGCCGATGGCCCGGAGCGTCGACGAGGCGGAGCACATGGTTGCGGTTGCGCGAGAGACGCAGCGCATCCTCTACATCGGCTACATCCTCAGGGTTCATCCATCCTGGCGCGAACTCATCCGCCGCGGCAAAGAGCTCGGCAAGCCGCTCGTCATGCGCATGAACATCAATCAGCAGTCGATCGGTGACTCCTGGACCTGGCACAAGAACCTGATGAAGTCCCTGCCCCCGGTCGTCGACTGCGGGGTCCACTACATCGACGTAATGTGCGAGCTCACGGGAGCGAAACCGGTCCGTGTCCATGGTATCGGCGCGCGGCTCTCGGATGAGATCGCCGAGGACCAGTACAATTACGGCCAGCTTCAAGTGACCTTCGATGACGGTTCGGTGGGCTGGTACGAGGTGGGTTGGGGTCCGATGATGAGCGAAGTTGCCTACTTCGTGAAGGACGTCGTCGGACCGAAGGGCGCCGTCAGCATCACCATGAGTGAACAGGGCGATGCCGCCGCGGAAGGCGCGTCGACGACGGCATCGTCGGACATTCTCAACCATATCAAGACCAGCGCACTGCGGATCCATCATTCCGAGCTCAACCCGGACAACTCCCTGAAGCGCGCCGACGAGATCATCAAAATGGCTGATGAGCCTGACCACGATGCACTCTGTGAGCTGGAGCAGCGCGCTTTCCTCGACACTATCCGCTCCGGCGCCGTGGATACGCCCGATCTCGACGCGGCGGTGGACAGCCTCCGCGTTGTACTCGCCGCGGACCAGAGCATCCGCGCGCGGCGCCACATCGATCTCTAGGCGCGGCTGAAAGGGGGCCAAGTTGGAAAGCAGCAGTTTTGTCCAATCTGCGAGTGGCGCGCGCCTGAATGTCATCAGGCGCGGCAATGGTGGCCTCCCGGTGCTGTTTCAGCATGGCTTGGGCGGTGATGCGCAGCAGGTTGCCCGCATCTTTCCGCAGGGCGCAAGGTTCGACCTGACGACGGTCGAGTGCGCCGGGCATGGCGCCTCAAGCTGCTCGGAGCCACCGGGATTTTCGATGGAGTCATTCTACGAGGACATCGACGCCTACTCGGCGGAACATTTTCCCCATGGCTTCGTGGCCGGCGGTATCTCGATGGGTGCGGCCTTGGCGCTCGCTCTGGCCATCCGAAACCCGCTCCGTGTGCGCGGTCTCGTCTTGGTTCGGCCGGCATGGTATCTGAGCAAATCTCCCGCCAATCTGGAGCCGATACGCGTCGTCGGTGAACTGCTGCAGCAGTACCTGCCAAAGCAAGCATTAGAGACCTTCGTTTCAAGTGATCTCGCTGTTGAGATCAGGCGATCGAGCCCCGACAACCACGACACCCTGATCGATTATCTCGGTGACCATCAGCCGCAATGGCTTGGCAAATTGTTGACGGATATCACGGGTGACGGATTTGAGTTCTCGGTCGCGCAACTCGAAGCGATCAAAGTTCCAACGCTCGTCATTGGCGTCGAGGCCGATGATATCCACCCACTCGCACTCGCCGAGCAGTTCCAACGCTCGGTACCCGGGTCGCGGTTTGAGAAAGCCCCGCGGAAAGACGACGCGCTCGCCAATCCCAACTACTACGAGCGGACAGCAGAGCTCATCGCACGCTTTCTTTCAGGGATAGCGAGGCAAGCGCCAAACGCAATTGAAGACACTGGCCGCGCGGACAGGTGATTGGCGGACTCGTTTGCGTGCGATGAACGCCCCACTCGGTCACGACGCGGCCCCGCCGGGCAAGCACGGCTTGCGAGCGGACGATTGTGAACACGTCAACTGGCGACCGTCGTCCCAAGATTAATTATCAGCCTACAGCACGAAAGGAATAGACCGATGCAATGGCTCAAAGAAACCTTCCACGCCGATAAGCCCATCATCGCGATGTGCCACTTCCAGGCACTGCCTGGCGATCCCGCGTATGACACAGCCGGTGGCATGACAAAGGTCATCGATAAGGCCCTCGCCGACCTCATGCACCTTCAAGACGGCGGTGTCGATGCAGTCATGTTCTCCAATGAATTCAGCCTTCCATACCTGACGAAGGTGCGGCCGGAAACGACGGCCGCCATGGCCCGGGTGATTGGCGAACTCATGCCATCAGTCAAGGTCCCGTTCGGTGTCAACGTGCTCTGGGATCCGATCGCCTCAATCGACCTTGCTGCCGCAACGGGTGCCCTATTCATTCGCGAAATCATCAGCGGCGTTTATGCGAGTGACTTCGGTTTGTGGAACACAAATGTCGGAGAGACCGTCCGACACAAGATGCGGCTCACCCCGAATTTGAAGCTGCTCTACAACATCGTTCCGGAGGCAGCCTCATATCTCGGCAATCGCAACATCATCGACATCGCCCGCTCGACCGTGTTCAATAACCGCCCTGATGCACTTTGCGTTTCGGGGCTCACGGCTGGCGCCGAGACCGACACACAGATTCTATCCAGCGTGAAAAATGCAATTCCCAACACCGTAGTACTCTGCAACACCGGCTGCCGCCTTGAGAACGTCGAACGGCAGCTTTCTGTCTCGGATGGTGCGGTGGTGGGCTCTACGTTCAAGGTCGAAGGCGTGTTCGAAAACGCGGTCGATCCTGCGCGAGTGAAGGCTTTCATGGATAAGGTTAAGTCGATCCGAAACGGAACGTCGATGGGCCGCGTAAAGCTCAGCTGATGAAAGAGCCCGATCATTCCGCGCTAGCATGTAAACTCTAATCCATCCTGGAGGAAAATACCCGTCGCAGGTCAAAGGCGCTCGACGAGGAAAATGCCAAGCTGAAGAAGCTGCTCGAGCAGATGCTGGATGCCGCCGCACCCCGAGAGCTTCTTGCAAAAAAATGATAGGGCCTGCCGCCAAGCGTGAAGCCGTCGCGCATCTGACGGCCGTCATGGGTCTGTCAGAGCGGCGGCCCTGGCAGATCATATCCGCTGACCGGAAGATGGTGCGCTATCGGTCACGCCGACCGTCAGAGGCCGAACTGCCAGAGAAGCTGCGCGATCTCGCCAACGAGCGACGGCGCTTCGGCCACCGGCGACTGTTCGTCCTCCTCAGGCGGGAGGGAGAGCCGTCCGGCGTTAACCGGTTCTATCGGCTGTATCGCGAGGAAGGACTTTCGGTTCGCAAGCGGAAAACCAGACGGCGTTCCGTCGGCACGCGTGCGCCGATCCTCGCCGAAGCGAAGGCCAATGCCCGCTGGTCGCCATTTTGTCCACGGCCAGTTCGCCTGCGGCAGGAGGTTTCGTATGCTCAACATCGTCGGTAACGTCACGCGCGAATGCCTGGCCGCAATCCCTCGATCTCCGAGCGTCGCGTAGCTCGGGCACTGACGGCGCTCCTCGACCGGCGGGGCAAGCCCGGCATGATTGTCTCCGACCATGGCACGGAATTCCGGGATCCTCGCCTGGTCAAAGGAGCACAAGATCGAGTGGTACCACATCGCACCGGAAAGCCGATGCAGAACGGCTACGTCGAATCCTTCAACGGCCGCATGCGCGACGAGCTGCTGAACGAGAGCCTATTCCTCGGGCTCGGTCACGCTGCGACGGAGCAGCATGGCTGCGATGGTCATTGACGGCGATGTCGACGTTTTCAGTTCTGATCTTCTACGCGCATCTCAAACTGCGGCCATCATCGCGCAGCGCCTTCAGCGGCCCGTCATTCAAACAGCCGATTTGCGAGAGTCAGTTACGGCTCCGGCGGGGGCAAGCCACAAGATTGGCTTGCCGAGCGTCAAGTCCCGGCTCCTGACGACAGTCGAATGGACCACCGCGGTGGGTGGCGTCGAGGATGCGGAAACCCGGCGAGAAATCGCGACCCGTTTCTATCGCTGTGTGGATTCCATCGTGGAACGTGCTTGCGAAACACAGATCATCGTAACGCACGGCTTCGCATTGACCTTCGTCATCGCAGCTTGGATCAAGATGCCGATCGATGCCGCTGGTTATGTGAGTTTCCCGGCACGATCGGGAAGCATCACGCACTTGCGTGAGGACGATTTCTGGAGGAACCGTTCCGTTATCAGCCTGGCTGACATTTCCCATTTACAGGCCGAGGCGACAGATGACTGACATCCCCATACGTTGTTTCGTAAGCGCGATTTTCTCCGCACCTTTTGCCATTGAGTGCTGTGATGCATGAGGTGTCCACTTAATGGAGGTGGACACCAAGTGATTGAGGATGATGAACAGAAGCTGGTGGTGAGGCGCGTTTTGCG
>Ga0214543_1003431_pt1 | contig 30756 bp, 36 predicted proteins | sample CNSS2metaG_FD_160094 | JGI IMG/M metagenome (GOLD analysis project Ga0214543, IMG submission 160094) | Root nodule microbial communities from cowpea collected in UCLA plant growth center, Los Angeles, California, USA - CNSS2 | ecosystem: Host-associated > Plants > Roots > Nodule | place: USA... | reverse complement strand
ACTGGCTCTGGCAAATCAACGCGGCGCGGTCGGCGGCAAGCTCGACGATCCAGCGCTGGTCGATCTCGAAGGCGGTGCGAAAGATCGCTTTCTCGTGCTCCGACAGGACGTCGAGATGGGCGACCGACCCCTCGTGCGCGATGATCGACTGCCAGGTCGCCGAGGTGTCGGCGCCTTTCGCGGCCAGCACCTTGGCGAGGTGCGGATTGCGCACCGAGATGGCGCCGGATAGCGTCTTGTGGATGTAGATGTTGGCCGGAATCGGCTCGGTGCAGGCGCTGGTGCCGCCGCAGATGATGCTGATCGAGGCGGTCGGCGCGATCGCGATCTTGTGGCTGAAGCGCGCCATCACGCCGCGTTCCAGGGCATCCGGGCACGGGCCACGCTCGCGAGCGAGCGCCACGGATGCCGCATCGGCATCGCGACGAAGTTTTCGGAAGATGTTCAGATTGAATGACTTGGCCAAGGCACCCTCCATTGGAATGCCCTTGGCCTGGAGAAACGAGTGGAAGCCCATGACGCCGAGGCCAACGGAGCGCTCGCGCAGGGCGGCGTAGCGGGCACGCTTCATTCCGTCCGGCGCCACCGTGATGAAGTGGGTGAGCACGTTGTCTAGGAAGCGCATGACGTCCTCGATGAAGCCGGGCTCCTTATTCCACTGGTCCCAGGTCTCGAGGTTGAGCGACGACAGGCAGCACACCGCTGTGCGCTCCTCGCCGCGATGATCGATGCCGGTCGGCAGGGTAATCTCGCTGCACAGGTTGGAGGTCGAGACCTTGAGGCCTAGCTCGCGCTGGTGCTTGGGGAGCGCGCGGTTCACGGTGTCGATGAACAAGAGATAAGGCTCGCCGGTTTGCAGCCGGTTCTCAAGGATGCGTTGCCACAGCTGGCGGGCATCGATCTCGCGGACAACCTCGTTAGTGTTCGGGCTGCGCAGAGCGACTGCGGTGCCGGCACCCACGGCACGCATGAACTCGTCGGTGACGTTGATGCCGTGATGCAGGTTGAGGCTCTTGCGGTTGAAGTCGCCAGACGCCTTGCGGATCTCGAGGAACTCCTCGATCTCGGGATGGTGGATATCGAGATAGACCGCCGCCGAGCCGCGCCGCAACGAGCCCTGGCTGATCGCCAGCGTCAGGCCGTCCATGACGTGGATGAACGGGATGATGCCTGAGGTGGCGCCGCCCTTCACCTTCTCGCCGATCGAGCGAACATTGCCCCAGTAGGTGCCGATGCCGCCGCCATTGGAAGCAAGCCAGACGTTCTCGTTCCAGGTACCGACGATGCCTTCGAGCGAGTCCGACACCGAGTTGAGGAAGCAGGAGATCGGCAGGCCGCGCGTGGTCCCGCCGTTGGAGAGCACCGGTGTGGCCGGCATGAACCACAGCCGAGACATCGCATCATAGAGACGTTGGGCATGCGCTACATCGTCCGCGAAAGCGCAAGACACCCGCACGAACATGTCCTGGTAAGTTTCGCCGGCGAGCAGATAACGGTTGGTCAGCGTCAGCTTGCCGAATGATGTCAACAAGTCGTCGCGAGACGGATCGAGCGTGAGGTCCGCCGGCTTTGGCGATGGCGCGAGGGGCCACGGCAGCGGAGCCGGCGATGGCGAAAGGGGCACCAGACACGGCTCAGGCGCGGCAGGCTTCGCCTGCGCTAGGCGCGGCCGCACACTCGGTGGCGCGACGAGATGACCATGCTGATCGAAATCGTAAGACGGCGACATCGGCAACCCCGCGATGTTTGAGGCTGGGGGCCGTGCGGACGACTTGCGAGGAGATCGGACAAATATCACCAGCTGCAAGCGACCCACCGGGGCACCCCGCCCGAGGACTTTCGTTCAGTCGCGGCAGGTCTCCTGGCTCGCGGGTCGCTGGGGCTGTCGGCCTTCCCAGCGCTGTCGCGCCAGTGACCATGATGACAACCGCTCGCCGCTTACAGTTGCGGGGGCAGCCTCGGAATAGCCGTTGGCCGGCGCACCGGGTTCCCTCTTAGCTTCCATCCTACGAGATGCGGGAATGGAAGACCGTGACGGGCTACATATAGGCGCCGCTCGCGGAGATTCGTCAAGGCGGCGCCGTCAAGTTAACGAATTGGAGCAGCCCCGAGGTCAAGGTTCGGCGAGCGCTTGTCGTGGAGATCTCGCGCCAAGTCGCAAAGGCTCGCTCGCGCGAAACACGACGGAAGTCGGCAGTGACGGCTCCGAGAGAGAGGATGTGGAAAAGGTTCGTGACCTGATCATGAACTGACAGAAAAATTGAGCCTGACGGGACGATTTGAAGCGCTTCATGATCCGATCGCGTCGCCTGTTACCCTTGCGGCGTTCGTGGTCTGGACTATCCCTTCACCCGGCGATGTCCGCTGTAGGTGCTTCCCGTCGAGTCTCCACCCCTCCCCTGGCAGGGGCTTGGCTCGGGGAATCACTTTCCAACTGAAAGTGCCTTATGTGATGGGCTACGCGACCGTGGGGCTCGCAGGCGGCGTGGTCGCGCGCTTTGTTCACGATTCCAAAAGCTGCTTGGTTTGCCTCCATGAACATCGGAAGGACGAGAAACATATATCCAAACCGCGTCTCGATAATACCGGAATGGTCACGCCGTTAGGGTGCAATGCGCCTACATTCACCGGAGGAGGCTTTGATCTGCAAGAAGTCTCGCTTGAAGTCGTCCGCAGTGCGGTCGGATTGCTCTCAGAAGGGAAGTAGGACCCCGGCACCTGGCAAGTGTCTATCCTGACACTGCAAGGCCAAAACAGAGCACGTGTACTGCCACGCTGGGAGCGTTTGATTGCCCCCCACATCCACGCTGTTGGGCCGGGGAATGAACGTATTGCTTTCTTCGCACGTGATGCGGGCAATGTGCAAATTTGCTTGCGAATTTGTCCCCCTTGAGAATGGCGGAGTTCTTCTCGGCTGGGCGCGTGGGGAAAGACCGGGTGGTAGTCGACCTTCGCGGTCCCGGCCCGCACGCCCTTCACGGGTGACACTGTTTCGTGCCTGATCACGCTTGGCAGGTCGCAGAGATACGGCGGGCCTTTCAGGATAGCACGGGTGACGTTGATTACCTCGGCGATTGGCACTCGCATCCCGGTGGCGCCGCGGCAATGAGCGATCTGGGCTCGGCTACGCTGCGGCGCATTGCCCGCCGCGTGAAGGAGCCGCTCATGCTGATCGTGGCAGGCAGCGAGATCAATCAAGACTGGTCGGCGCGTTGTTGGAAAGGGCGCATTGATGGGTGATTTCTGAGGCGCCGCTTGGAGGCACAACCACAGGAGCTAAAATTGTTCGATCCGCCACACGATTGGGCAACCGTCCGTCACGCTGTATGAGCCGACGCTTACTTGGCGTGTAAGTCGCTCGGATGAATTGGACCAGTTCGGAACATCAAGGGCGAGCCCAATGCCTACCAGCCGAAGGAGTTGATGCCCTGAAGCGCGGTCGCTAGGGCAGAGTGTATTTTCGAGGTATCAAGGCCGAACATGGGTGATGTGCGGATTCGTAATGGAAAAGGCGCGGCAACGCGGTTCGGATCAAGTCATGCTGCTACCGTGAGGGACCATGACGAATTGGACGATCGAACGCATGGTTTACCGCAAGGCGCGCCGACGTGAGGTGTTCGTCGGCCATCGCATCAGTTCGGACGGCGGTAAGTCGTGGATCGAAGAAGGCGAACTTCACGCCAGCTTTGAAGATTCGTTCTCGCAGGTGACGCGCGAAGTGGACATCGAAGAGTACCAATCGCGCGTTGCCGCTGCACGCAAGATGTCGTTGATCATGCCGCTTCTGGCCGCGCGGCGGACTAATTCTAGCGTTAGCCCATCGCGGCGATAGCCGATAGCTCCCCACTTCGACGTCCTGATGTAGCTGCCGACATAGTTGCGGCTGGGCCGCTCATCGCGGGCCAAGTATCCGGTCTAGCGGGGTTAACTCCTCGGCCGCACGGCCATCTCACAGGTCGTCCGACAAGTCTGGGCGAATCCTAGTGGCTCCGAAATCTCGTTGGCAGAGGATCCGGGAGCTTCGTCTATGCCAACGTATAGCTTTCGAAGGAGCGCCTCGCCTGCCATTCCTTTCTTGAGGCCGACGCGATGACTGGGACAGACAAGGCGCCGGAGGCCCAGGCTTTTTCTGCGATTTTAGGTCGTGTTCTGGAATGCGAAATTAGGATGGCGAAACTCATTTGAACAGATTCGAGTGTGACGAAGTGTGGGCTAAGAGGTTGGATTGAAATTGACTCTCGGCTCTCCTCGCTGGACCAAACGAGAAGACGAACTGCTGCGCAAGCTTGTTGATGCCGGCACGCCTGTGAAATCCATTTGCGAAACGCTCAATAGATCCGAGCTAGAGCTTCGCAGGCGCGGCTACTACATTGGCCTACCAAGGAAATGGTTCAAGCGAACAGCCAACATCTGACGCTGTGAGGCGGCGCTCAGCAATAGGCAGTTCTTCCTGAACCCGGCTCTCAGTATGGCGGCAGTTCGAGGGACGACCGAGCACACCCGCAGCGCCGCGACCTTCGCCTGGTTGCCGGGCGGGCCAGCAAACGGCAATTCGGGAACAGCCCGAAGCGGTCGTCCGCGGCAATGTGCCCGGCCCTGTCGAGGCAGACTGCCGCAATGCCGGCGCATCTAATCAAATGATCCGCGAGAAGCTCGACGCGGGTCGGCATAGCCCGATTGACAGCTGATTTGCGCCGACCCCGTCAATTGGACCGCAGCGTCATCCTATTCGACACCCAGCTTTGAGACGATCGACGAAACCAGGAATTCCGAACCCGATCTCGTTAGATGCAGCATGTCGCTCGCAACAAGGGATTTGCCGACGCGCGTCAGGCATTCGCCCTTGTCGCAGAAAACGTCGCGCGCGGAAACACTACGCCCCCAGCGGGCCAGCGATGTTGCGCAACGTGAGGTCGCCTTATTAGGACCGCCGGCGGCGGCTCGGTGGACGTGCTGATCTCTGCATTGGGAACCAAAGGATTGGCTCGCAGGTTGGCGGAACCGAACTTGACCACGCTTTCCGGCGATGCCGCCCGCTTCCTGGCCGGCGGCGAGTTTCCAATCCCGATCCCGACCCAAACGACGAACGGCTTTCCAACCATCACAATCGACTACAAGAAGTTCGGTGTCGAGTTGGGCTTCGTCCACACCGTGCTCTCGCGCGGCGTGATCAACCTTCGGGTCGAGCCGTCGGTCAGTGAACTTGATTTCGCCAATGCAGTGACGATCCAGGGACGTTCCACCCTTGACCCGCCGCGATGCACGCACGACGGTCGAACTGCGCGACGGCCAGAGTTTCGCCATCGCCGGCCTGCTGCAGACTCGCAATCGCCAGGACGTTTCGCAACTTCCCTGGATCGGCTCGGTGCCCGTGATCGGGACCTCGTTCAGCATCAAATCGTACCAGCAGGAGGAAACCGATCTGGTCATCATCGTCACGCCGCGCCTGGTTGCGCCGGCGGCACCCGGCCAGCAATAGGCATTGCCGCTCGACTCCCGACTTCCGGCAAACGACGTCGATTTCTTCCTCAATTGGTCAGATGGAAGTCCGCAAGCGCTACAACGACTACGTCAAATCCGGTGGTGAGGTGAAGGGTCCGTACGGGCACATCATCGCTCCCGAGGTCAGGGCGCCCCTTCCGGCACCGGCCGCTGTTGCCGACCAGCCGGTCGTGAAAACCCTCAACTAAAGCAAGCGAGAGATGACCATCAGGTATCTGGCTCTGCTCGCACCGCTCCTGCTCGGCGGATGTTATGGCCTCGCCGGTCATGACGAGGTGGATCGCTACTTCCAGCGTTCGAACACCATCACGATGACCGCGGGCGATGCCAAGCAGGTCAATGCCGTCATGCACACGATCCATCCCTGGCCGCGATACGTCGCCGACCGCAGGATCGCGTACGACGCTCGTGCGTGGGTGCCGCGGTCACACGCTATGGCAAAACGCAACAGCCGGTGGATCAGCTTCCCGACATTAGCGATGCGACCAGGCAAATGGCTGTGCGGACAACGCCGACGCCGAACGTTAACATCGAGGGATTGGGGGCAGGTTCGTCAACCGGCGTGTCGATACCGGTCGGCGGAACACCAGCTGGCAGGTAAAGGGCGAAGGGGCGTTGGGTTGAGTAATTTAGCGACGATATCCATAAGGCCGCTGAGCCGGGGGACAACGCTTATGCGGCGCATCATGTTAGTTCTAACTTGTTGCTGGTTGGGAATAGTCCTTGGCGGGTGTAAACAGACACTGAGGGACGCCGCAGTCGTGGTTCCCGTAGAGCCACCGGGCGGGGACCCTGTGCAGGAACCGACCGCCGTCAAATATTATCCTTCGGACGAACCCGTACGGATGGGGTTGGAGCACTATAACCGTGGTGCCTACGGCCTCTCTCAGCGCTATTTCAAAGATGTTGTCGAGAAAGCGCCTAAGGACGTAACGGCCTGGATTGGCCTTGCCGCGAGCTATGACAAGTTCCGCTCGCTTTGATCTGGCCGATCAGGCTTATGCGCAGGCGATCCGGCTTGGCGGCGAGACCGTTCGGGTCCTGAACGATCAGGGCTATTCATACATGCTGCGCGGCAATCTCGCCGGCGCACGACGAAAGTTCGAAAAGGCCTATTCGCTCGACCCCGGCAACCCGGTCATCGCCAATAACCTCGAACTGCTCGACGGCTGTCCGTCGTCAGATAATTTGAGACTGATCAGGCTTTTCGCGAAGAGAGGCTCTGGCTCATCAGGGGTTGGAGTTTAAGCTGCTTGCAATTGATGCTGCAAGCGGCGGTTTGCGATGGTGTTGCGCTTGATGCGTTTTCGCTCGGCGAGGATCGCCTCAGCCCTGCCGAAGTAGACATCGGCAGGAGTGAGGTTGTCGATGCTCTCGTGATAGCGGACGTGATTGTAGTGTTCGACGAAGGCCCGTATCTGCCGTTCGAGGTCGCCGGGCAGGTAGTAGTTGTCGAGCAGAATGCGGTTCTTCAAGGTCTGGTGCCAGCGCTCGATCTTTCCCTGGGTCTGAGGATGGTACGGAGCGCCGCGCACATGCTGCATGCCCTTCTGGTCGAGCCACTTGGCCAGATCGTCTGCCACGTAACTCGAGCCATTGTCGCTGAGAAGCCTTGGCCGGTGCGCGACGGCGATGTTGTCAAGTCCGGAGGCGGCGAGTGCCTGGTCGAGGGTGACTGTGACATCGGAAGCGCACATGGTGGGACCAAGCCTCCAGGCCACGATGTAGCGCGAGAAGTCGTCAAGCACGGTCGAGAGATAGTACCACCCCCATCCGGTGATCTTGAGGTAGGTGAAGTCGGTCTGCCAGAGCTGGTTGACGGCCGTCGTCTTGTCCTTGAACTCGTTCGCGGCCTTGATCACCACATAGGCCGGGCTGGTGATGAGGTCATGCGCCTTCACCAGCCGATAGACCGACGCCTCGGATACAAAGTACTTTCGTTCGTCGGTGAACCGCACGGCCAGCTCGCGTGGCGACAGCTCAGGTAACTCCAGCGCCAGGTCGATGATCTGGCCTCGCACATCGTCCGGGATGCGGTTCCAGACCCGGTCTGGTCGAGACCGATGATCGGCCAGCGCCTCAACGCCTCCCTCGCGGTAGCGATCATACCAGCGATAGAATGTGGCGCGCGGGATCCCGAGCTTGTCCAGCGTGCGTTTGGCCGGAAGATGCGATTGCTCGACCAAATGGATGATCTCGGCCTTTTCGGAGGCGGGATATCTCATGCCTCGTCCTCCCCATCTCCGTTCATACTTTTTTTGAGCAGACGGTTCTCCAGGGTCAGATCGGCCACGGCCTCCTTCAAGGCGGCAGCCTCTTGGCGGAGGTCCTTCACCTCGCCGGAGGTCGCAGCTCGCGCCGTGTCGCCGGCCAGGCGGCGCTTGCCGGCCTCGAGAAACTCCTTGGACCAGCCGTAATACATCGAGGCGGCAATGCCTTCTCGGCGGCAAAGCTCGGAGATGTTCTCCTCGCCGCGCAATCCTTCCAGCACTATGCGGATCTTCTCTTCCGCCGAATAATGCCGGCGGGTCTGTCGCCTAATGTCCTTTATAACTTGTTCTGCCGGCGCTTTGCCCGGTCCGGATTTCTGCTTCATCTTCGCTCCTGGTGGCTACGATGAACCAGAAATCCTCCCTCCGCAAAATCCTACAATTTGTCTCACAGGTCCTCAGCACGAAGTTGTGCAGCACCGCTTGGAAAGCGATCTCGGGACTTTCTGCCAGCGTATCCCGCAATGCCAGGGTCCGATGCGCCGTCAATTCGGTGATGAGCCGCTTCGGCAGAGGTTTGGTCGCGTCCTCAACGAACCGAACGCGACGATCGGATGCGCGAAGCGTTTGTTCCGTCAGCAAGCGCTGGATCTGGTATGGCTCGTCGTAGCCTGAGCGACTAACCTGCTCCCAGATTTGCTCCTGGCGAGCATGATCGGCAGTCACCGAGATTACCATGAGTTGTTCGAGCGTCATGCCGTCCTCGGCATAGATGTCGTGCAGCTTGTTCGAAACCGAGGCCAGTCGAAGTCGCTGCTTCACGATAGACGGCGTCACAAAATGCCGGGCAGCGATGTCTTCCTCGCTCATGCCGCCTTGCTGGAGCACTGGAAGGCGCAGAACTGATCGAGGGGGCAGGCCGACCCGCTCGTCTTTCTCCGCGAGCGAGTCGTCTTCCGATCGGCACCAAATCACCATTTGAAAAACCGTCTTAGTTCGGTCGTCTCAAACGGTTCGTGAGGGTAAGTCCTTGAAGAACTTGGTGGGCGCACCAGGGCTCGAACCTGGGACCCGCTGATTAAGAGTCAGCTGCTCGAATCCGAAGAAGCGCATTGTTTGTCGGTTTTGAGTAGCGATGCAAGCTCGCGTCGGAAGCTAAGACGGCCACGCGACGAGAACATCACCTGACACTAGGGCAGATCCCACAACGGGAAGCGTAGCATCAGCGCTCTTGATCCTTCGTTCTTACTTGCCTTTCACGACGCGCCTGGTCGTTGTCGGTTCCAGCTTGGGCGCGCTCCTGAACGGAAGCTAGAATATTCGCCCGCGGGAACGAATGCCCCTTCTCAAGATGTTCGGCGATCCGCTCCTTGGCGAAAGCCATGATGCTCCGACGAGCATTCTCATCGCGCGGCAGCGCGCGTTCGACGAGCTTGTTGATGAGGACAATCTGGGATTGGGCCGCGAGCAGGTCGGAATCATGGGCGGCTGCCGTCCGCTCTGGACGGCGTGCCTCCACCGTTACACTCCACGTGTTGCGCCACATCTGGCGCCGTTCAATGCCAGCGGCTCCTGTGGCGGCGTCTATGGAATTTATCGCCCTCATGACTGGTTCAACGCCATCCCTTCGCAGAGAGATGCGGTCGCCAGGCCTGGCGCCACTGTCTGCGACGTCAGTTACAACTCCGACGCCCCACACCTGATGTCGGCGGCCATCGTCCAGTTCGATGGCTACATAGGTTGATGGCTCCGCGTCGGGACGGTTGCGGTAGGGGCCAATACCGACCTCCATCAGACGTCCGGAAACGCCGTTGTCGTAATCGAGCCTATCCGCCTGGGTTGACCTGTCGGAGGTCGAGCGAGCCCCTACATCCTTGGTCTGGGCGCGGGCTCGATCCCATGCGGCTCGTCGGTCAGCGAGCGCCTGGCTATCAAGCTCGTTTGGCTCATAGCCCTTCACATCCATCCCGCGCGCGCCAGCCTCGAGCCAGGCCTGGCGTCGGAACTCGACGGAACCACGGACGTGAAGGGCCTCCCACTGGCGATGTTGTGCCACGCTGACCATGTCCCGGATCACCTCAGCGGCAGCTATGCGGGTGACGAGGCGATCGTCAGTGGCCTTGAACGCGAGGTACTCTTTCCGCTCATCGGCATAGAGCCGTGCTTCGCGGCTAGATCCATCCTTTTCGGAATCACTGGTCACCAGGTAATATTTGCGGCGGATGCGATCCGGGAGAGCATTGTCGAGCGGTTCCGTGGAGGAGGACTTGTCAGTGGCTGGCTCGCTCCCGGAGTCGTCGCCCCTCTTGTCTCGGTTGGAAGCGTCCGCGGCGCGACGTTGCCGTTCGAGGCTGAACTCGTTGCTGTCATCACGTGTGTGGTTCATGCTGCTGCTCGTTCCGCTTGCGGCCGGGCCGTCGCGCCGGCGGGATGGCCTGGGCGTCGATATAATTCAGAACCCAGGCCTTCATGTCGTCTTCGGAAAGGCCTTCGAGGTCGACATTCACGTCACCGAAATCGAAACTGGCACCGGCCGGCATCGTGGAGGGATCGGCGACCTCATCGTCGGTCATGGGCCGCGACCGGAAGACTGCGCGCAATTCCGCTATTTCAGAGCGCAGCTCCTTGATTTCGGCATCGAGCAGTGCGTTTGAGCGTCCCTTGGGTAGTTCTGGGGCTGGTGCCGGCAGCAATCGCTCCAGAAAAGACTTGTCCTCGTAATAGATGATCTTGTCGGCGATGATGGGTGGACCCGTGCCGAGAATGAAGGCCTTGGATTTCGGAAGAAGCTTGAGCTCTTGCGGTAGCATCAGAGCGCGACGATGCTCGGACACGGTCTCGCTGATCGCGCGCATCGCCAGCCCTTTCGGCCCACTGCGACTGCGCGCGTTCACGGTCTCGTAGCCGATGCGCTCCGAGAGCTCATTTGCCACGTCGTGCTCCTTCGGAGCAAACACGACCTCGACAGCGTGATTGGTCATGAAATTGCGGGCTGCATCGATCCCGTAGATCGCGCGTAGCTGCGCCGGGCTCTGGATCACCGTGAGAAGGCGGATGCCGTAGCCGGCGATGAAGGCGACCGATTTCGCCAGCACGTTGACATTGCCCAGCGCTGGAAATTCGTCCAGCAAGAGCAGCACCTTGCGAGCGAGTTTTGGGTTTTGTTCGGGTAGTTCGCGAGTGTTGAGGTCGACCACCTGCTGGAAGAAGAGATTCAGGAGCGGCGCCATGCGGTCGAGATTGTCAGGCGTCACACCAAGATAGATTGACATGGGAGTTTGGCGGAGCTGCCGCAGATCAAAATCATTGGCCGACGTCGCAGCATCGATGCGGGGATTGAGCCAGAGACCGAGCCGCGCCGTTACGGTCTTGCGCACCGAGTTCAAGGTGTTCTCGGACGCGGCGAGGAAATCATTCAGCGCTGTGATACAGTTCCGCGACAGCGGGGAAGGACCCGCCTTGCGATCGCCGATGATCTTGTCGAAGTGGGCTTTGAGGTCCTGAGTCGCCGATAGCTGGCGCAGGATCTCGCCGATCGTCAGTGGCAAGCCCGGCGTTTCCGCGACATAGCCGCCGATCGCCACAAAGGATGAACGAGCCGCCTCGAACCAGAACGGGTCGCCGCGGCTCTCAGCCGGAAACAGCATCACTGCGATGCGCTGCAGATCGTCATAGAGATCGGTGGGATCGCTGCGCACATAGCCCAGCGGATTATAGCGCGCGGTGCGACCGTTCTCGTCGAGCGGATCGAACAGATGGACCTCCTGTCCGTGGCTAAAGCGAAAGCCGGCCGAGCGATCCCAATTCTCCTTCTTCACATCCAGCGCAACAACTGAATCGGGCCAATTAAGCAAATTTGGAATGACATAGCCGACCCCCTTGCCGGCGCGGGTTGGGGCGTAGAGGAGGACATGCTCCGATCCGCCAAAGCAGAGCAATTTGCCGTCCTTTCGGCCGAGCAGCAGGCCTTCCTCCGATCGCAGGCCTGCGGCCCTAATCTCCCGCTCGGAAGCGAAACGGGCCTTGCCGTGAAGGGGAAGCGGGCGCTGCCGGAGAATGGCACCGAGCAGACCAAAGACCACAATCAAGCCGGCTAGAGTTGACAGGGTTAGCCAGCGGTCGAAACGCGGGTCAGCGCCATAACGCGGCCAGCCTGTGGCGATCTCCGACCAGTGAAAGCCGCCATCGTGAAGCCTGAGCCCGAGCAGCAGAACGTTGGAGGCGACTAGCAGGAACACTGCGGCGGCCGCGAAGGCAAGCGCCGTGCCCTGGGCCGCCTTAACGGGCGTGGTCGCGCTTGCGAACGGGGTCATAGTAGATTTCCGAGATGCGGTAGCGGCCATTACGCTTCTGCATCTGGACTACTATGTCGACGAGATGCAGCAGGAGCGAACGAATGTCGTCGCGATGAAGGTCACGTCCCTCCGCACTCTCCTTGACCAGCAAGGTCATTTGTTCGAAGGCAAGGCGGGCGCTGTCTGCGTGAACTGTCGTGATCGATCCTCGTGCCCCGAATTCACATTCCTGAGATAAAAGAAGGCGGTGCCGTCGCGCAGCTCCTGCAGCAGAATGCGGTCAGGCCGCATGCGCAATGACGATTCCAGGAGTTCGCGGGGGCCGATCCTGGCGACACCCTGCCCATCCTTGGCATAGAGCAGCCGGACGCAATTCTGATGCGGGATCATCAGCTCAGCGGTGTCTTCGATGGTGATGAGCCGCTCGTGCTCCGGGATCGCAGCAATCAACGCTTTGGACAGAGTGGTCTTGCCCGAACCGGTCGCGCCCGAGATCAGGATGTTGCGGCGCGTGCGCACCGCAAGCTCGAGAAATTCGCGCCACTGGCCTGCTTCCTTCAGAGCAAGAAGTCGATGTTCGTCGGCATCGAGCTCGTCACTGGCGGAGCGGACCTCATCAAACAGCTCTGCCAGCTCAAGGGTCCCCAGGCTCATGGTCATTGTTGAGGGCTTGCGGATAGTCAGGCTGATCGTATCCGCCGGGACGGCGGGTGGCATGACGATCTGACAGCGCTCGTCGCCGATCAGGCTGGTTGAGACCACCGGGTATTCCGGCCCTATATCCTGTCGGGTGTGGCTGGCGGCTGCGGTTGCAAGATGTGAGAGGTAAGTTTGCGTGAGGGCAGCTAGCTCATGCCGGGTCCAACCGTGAGGCCCCTCCACGAAAACTTCGCCCGGACGGTTGACGACGATTTCGGTGAGGGTGTTGTCCGACAGGTACGGCGCCAGCGGCTCAAGGTAGCGCGCCAGCACCAACCGTCCGCCATCATGATTGACCGATGCGCCTGCGCTCATTTCGTCACCACAGCCGGGCCCACAATGCCTCCGGGGAGGGTGCGGTCGAGGATCTGGGTGCGGTTTTCGATCCGTTTGAGTTGGTAGACCGACGAGAAATCGAGGTCGCGTGCGACAAAGATATTCACGAGCTCACCCTGGTTCTTATTCAGCGTCGGCGGGATGTTGATTGACTGCTCGACGGCGATGCCGGCGGCGGTGTTTGTCGCGCCAGCGGTGTTGTTGATCTGGATCGAGCCATCTTGCAATTGCTGGCGTCCAATGGAGGAGGCATCGCCAACGATCGACAGCAACAGCGCCGAACCGAAGCGCTCCCAGAAATGCGTGTCGATGTCGCCGTCGAACCCTGCGCGGCCGAGCGCATCCGTGGCAGGGGAGGCCAGCGCCACGATCACTCCTGTCGGCGTCTTGGCGCGCGCCCATAGCACAAACATCCGTTTGGAGCCGCGCCGGACATTGCCACGATATTCCCCGACGACTTGCGTGCCTTTTTCCATCAGCACCACGTTGCCGGAATCCGACATCACATCTCGCAACACGACACAGGAGACGAAGCCCGCCACATCCGACGTCATCGCGGTCTCCAGCACGCAAGGGATCGATGTGCCCTGGGTGACCAGAAGATTGCGATTGGGAAGCCGGGCCGCGCGCACGCCTTCGATTGGCGTGGGTTTCAACTTGTCCGCAAGCTCGTTGCGTGGCTCGGGCCGCCCAAAATCATAGGGATCGAGAGCACCGCTTGCGGTCAGGCCGTCACGGGGCGGACGCCCCGATGCGACCGGCCGGTTATAGGCAAGCACCGGCGCGCGCCGCGCGCTTTCGAGCATTTGGTCCGCGGCGGGTACGGCGGCCGCCGGTGTGACAGCAATAGGTGCGACCGGAATGGGCGCGGTGGTGATGGGTGCGGCAGGTGGCTCCGCGGCGGGCTCGAAGGCGGCCGCCTGGCGGATCATGAGTTTGCGGGCGGACTCGCCGACCGGCTTGTCGCTTTTCCAGGTGCCCCAGATGATCAGAAAGGCGAATGCGGTCAGCGCGAGCGCGCCGAAACCGCGCTTGAGCATCGCTGCTCGACCATTGTCCCCTCCTCCCACCGGGGTAATGCCACGTTCGCCGGCAAGTATCTCGTTCTCATGCTCGGTCATGTTGTGCCCGCCTATCGTGCCCTTGTGGTTGGAGATGACCTCTTCGCCCGCCGCTCGACTGAGGGGCTCGTGGTGTTGGTACCGGGGTTGACCCCGACCGCATCGGAGGCTTCGTTGAAGATGCAGAGCACGATGTCGCCCTTGCGCAGCCGAAACTCGCGAGCTGTTGCGTGGACCACCACCAGCTCGCCGCGGACATCCTTAGGGACGAGACTTTCAGAGCCGTCCGAGTTGATCAGATAGATCGCCGGGGTCTCGCGATTGCCTGCGAAGCGGAACGTGGTCTCCTTGCCATCGTCGAAGACGGCTTCGGGTTCGAGGTCGATCGAGCCCTGGGCCGAAAAACGCCAGTTACGCGCACCATAGGCATGATGCAGGTCAAAGGTCTGATCGATCAGGGCGCCTTCCCGCTCGGCGCCCCGAGCGGCCGCCTCAACGCGCCGGCGCTCGATTTCGTCGCCGGGATAGGCAAAACGGACGACGAAGTAGCTGTCCGCGAGCGTGGTCTCGGCGATCGACAGCTCAAATTGATAGGAGCGCTTGCGCCCGTCGGGGCGGGTGGTGACGACCTGCAGATTGGTCGGTGGATGTTTTTCGCGGGGCTTGAGGAAGAGAATCGAACCTGCAGGCGCCACCTCCCATGCGATGGCGTCGCCGATGGCGACATGCGCTATCTCCTCGTCATCGGCAAACACGACCTGGGTCGAGGCGCGGATGACGCCGTTGAGGCGGACCACATTGGCTGGGTCATAGGTCACAGTGCGCACGCGTGCATCGTGTTGGCCAGGTACCGGCTGCTGCAGCGCCAGCACGGGCCCGACGCATCCGAGAGCCAAAATGATCAGAAGCGCGAGACGTTTCATGGCACGACCTCCGGATCGGCGCGATATTCCGAAACCAAGAAGCCGAGCGGATTGATCAGACGGTCGGCGGACGACATCGGCGCGTTGGCGTAAGTGAACGTCAGGGTCGAGACCCAGTGAGTGATGTGGGTTTCCTCGCCCTTGCGGGTCTCTTTCATGAAGCGCACGGACGCGACATTGTCGGCCAGGAGAGAGATCGCTTTGATCCGGACCGTGGCAACCCCGAAGCGGCCCTGAACGACTTGCGGGCTTTCAGGATTGGAGCCGCGGTACCAGGCTGCGAAGCGAGCTTGCTCGCCCTGCCCCGAAAGCAGCGAAATCGTCCGAAAATTGGTTTCCGCCTCCGGATAGCTGTAGCCTTCCCGCGCGCGGACGTAGCGTCCAAGGAAATACTTGGTGACGGCTTCGTCGTAGCGTGCCGGAGTGGAATTGAGGGCCGAGACGGTGTCGACAATGCCGGTGGCATTGTCGACCCGGATCACGAACGGCTCGACCGTCTTCAGCGGTGCCAGCGCGGCGACCGCACCGACTGAGGCCACCGCCAAGGAGCAGGCGCCAGCGGCAACTACCCACGCTGTTCGCCGCGAGCGATGGGCCGACAGAAGCAGATCCTGCTCCCATCGCCGCGCATTCTCAAAATAGCTTTTCAGGTCATCATGCCCGACCATCTCACGCCTCCTTGCCGCAAGAGCGGTAAGAGGCCGCGATGTCCGCCCAGCCGCCGGACCGGGCGAGATGGGTCGAGGGTACGGACGAGCCGCCCTCGCCCTTCCGGATGATGGGTGCGGATGGCGATGCTTGCGGCTCAGGTGTCGCGGATGGTGCGCCGGACTCCCAATCCCACAACGAGCGATTGAGTGGCCGCCGAGCCAGGCCATCGCAGGACGGCGGCCCCTTTGACCAGTTCGCGCAACCGCCAAGCTGCCATGCGATGACGAAAATAATGAATAGTCGACGCCACATCGTTCTGATGCCCCTGTCTTAATTGTCGCCTGATGCCGGCGATCTTTGCTTACGTTGTCGAAGTCCCCTGAGATTGCGCGCGCCGCATGCTGCCGCCTTGACGGCTGGCTCTGAGTGCGGCGAGGCCGCGACCGGCCGACCAGCGGGCGCCAGCGTAGGCGCCGCCGGCGGCGGCCGTGGCATTGGCAATCATCGGGCTGGTGACAAGTCGGCTTGCAAGCGATGCCCCGCCGCCGGCGAGACCACCTGCGATGATCGGCAGCTGAAGCGCTATGTACCCGGACAGGCCCAACACGGCACTGATGGCGGTCGCGGCGACCACCAGCTCGCCCGCCGTTCCCGCGTTCGCCGCGAACCGGTCGATGAAGCCGCTGACAGTCGTCAACATCAGTCCGACTAGAGCAACCACGAGCACCAGCAGGATCACGAAATTCGCTACCTGCCGAAGCCAGGCTTCCGTAAATGGGCGCGTTGCCTCAAACAGTCCTAGTGCAATGAAGATTGGGCCAAGCGCGATAACGACGCCTAGACCCACTTTGGCGTAGAGCAGGATAGCAAATTGTAGGAATGACCCGACCGCCACAAAGACCAGGAGAATGGCTGCTATGAGCGCGGGTGCGATATTGGTCAACCCGGCTTGTTTGTAGATCCGGTTGGCAACATCAATTCCCTTGGAAAGGAGCTGATCGAATGGCGTTCCGGAACTGGTGTTCAGTCCAGCGCCTGCCAGCGCATTGCCAATCTCTTTTGGCAAGGAATCGAAGAACAATCCCGTGACGTAGTGTTGGAACTCACTCGCATTCGTCGCTAAAAGCACCACGACCACGATCCGCATTGCCCGCCAGGCAAACTCCATGATCGGCTCGGAGATCGCGCCGCGCATTACGGCAAAACCATAGAGAATGACATAGAGCGTCACGGCGGTGCGAAGTGGGCCGTCGATGTAAGAGGCGAGGTTCGAGACCGAGGTCGACACGAACGCCGTGATCGGCTGTTCGAATTCCTTCAGGAAACTGTCGAAGACGTTTATGGCCACGCGGCGAATCCTTATTTGAGGGCGTCTTCCATCTCTTTGATAGTGACTTGGTTGCGGGCTTCGTTGGCGTTGATGCAATTGGGCGTCTTCCCGAGCGCTCCTGGATTGTCGCGGCACCCCTTGAGAGCAATCGCAAGCTCATCCCGATGATCCAGAAACCAGCCGACGGTTTTGCTTGGCTGACCCTTGTCGGCCTCATTGCAACCCGTAAGGGCTGTGGCAACGGCGAAAAGAAGAATTGCAAGCCGCGTCTTCATTGCAGAGCCGCCTTCATCTCATCGACCAGTTGCTCCTGTTTCTCTCGCTCCCGCTGACCATCCATGTCCGTGCGGGCCTGCTGGATCACTGCCAGCCCCTGCATTCGGAGCACGTCGTTCTGCAGCAGCGCCTGTTCGGCCTGCAGTCGCGCTGACAGATCGAGGACCTCCTTGGCGTCGGTCGCCGAGCTGATCCGAGCTCTGAGCTCCTCGAGTGCGTCGATGCGCTGCGAGGCGGTGTCGTACACCGCCTGACCCAGGGAGTGTTTCGCCCCTGTCTGCCGGGCGATCCTGTCGAGCTCGCTTTGATAATAGGTATTGCCGCTGTTGCCGGCATAGGCGCGGTTCTGCGAAAGATAGTGGTTGATGGCGTCGGCGAAGTTGCCGCCACTTTGCCCCGCGACGAGACGTTCGATGTCCGAAAACTGTTGGGGCAGGACCTTCCGGAATTGTGGTGTGTTCAGGAGCGCGCCGATATCGTTGGCGTTGGTCCGCTTGTTGAAACTGTCATAGAGCTGCTTGGCCTGGCTCAATTGATCCTGTGCGACCTTGAGCTGAGATGTCAGGGTGTCGACCTGCTTCTTCAACTCCGTCAGCTGCTCAAACTGCCGTGCATAGACGCTTGGGTCGAACACGATCTCCGCCCCGGCCGGAGAGGCCGTCAGGAGGATGAGGGCAGACAGGCAGGCGAGAAGCGCCGGCTTACGCGGAGCCATCATTGTGTCTTCCTCCGTTCCGCGTGTAATATCGGCAGCCATTGCGCAGGGTCGTCGCCGACCTGCTTGCGAATGCCGTCGAGCAGCTCGACAGTTTCAGTGCGTCCCGACAGGACGGCGAGTGCGTCGTCGAAACCGCCAAGGTCGAGTTCCCCCACCACCGAATTGTGGCCTTGCTTGACGAGAAAGCGGCGGCTTTCGGGAGAGAGCTCCTCCTTGATCAGGCGGAATTCCGTGTCGGTCAGATGGAAGCCGTCGACATAGTCCGAGCGCGTTCCCCGCGCGTTCGGCAGGAAAATCTGGGTCGGGCATTGCTCGACAATGGTGTGCGCGATCGGTGAGGCCAGCGCGTCGCGCGGCGACTGCGTTCCGAACACCATGACGCCGTTCTGCTTGCGGATGGTCTTCAGCTTATTGTTGGCGAGGTCGCGAAAGGCCTCGTCGCCAAGTGCCTTCCAGAATTCGTCGATGTCAATGATCAGGCGACGTCCGTCGATCAGCCGCTCCACGCGATGGAACAGATACATCATCAGCGGCGTGCGCACCGTGGGATGATCCAGGAGATCGGTCATGTCGAAACCGATGAACCGGGCATCTAGGCCGATGGCGTCGTGATCGCCATCGAGCACCCAGCCGAAAGGAGCGCCATGGCACCATCGCTCAAGCCGCGCACCGATGCCTTCGCGATCTTGTTGGCCCAGAAAAGCCCGCAGTGTCCCGAACGATCACTCAGATTGCCGCAGCTGACCGAGCGCTCGCAGTCCCGAGTCGATCCGATCCTCCTCGATCACGGTCAGCGGGCGGTCGTCCGGGGTAACGAGTTTCCGGACAAGCTCGCCCAGGAAGGACAGGTTCGCTGGCGTCAGCTCCAGTGCCTTGAGGGGTGCGCACCCGGTCGGGGCGCCATTGTGGAGCGTCAGATAGGTGCCGCCGGCGGCGCGCACGAAAATCTCGGCGCCCCGGTCCTTGTCGAAGAAAACGTAGGACGCACCAAGCCGCTCCGCCTGCGACAGCAGGAAGTTCTGGACGACGGTCTTGCCGGATCCTGAGGGGCCGCAGATGAAGGTGTTGCCGAAGGTCGCCATGATGAAAGGAGAAATAGAGGGGCGAGCCGGACGCAGTCTTGAGCATTGCAACCGCCGGTCCCCAATGGTTGCCCGCGGGCTGTCCAGTCGGGTAGGTGTGAAACGGTGAGAACGCCGCGAAATTCCGTGAGTTGATCGCGCCAGTGCGTGCCCGGTATTTGAACAGCCCGGGAAGCTGGGCCCAATAGGCCGCTTCGAGTCCAAGATCTTCCCGGGCGACCACCGCACCCGCATCGGCCAGAGAGCGCCGGGCCACACTCATGTGATCCTGCAGCTGGGTCGGCGTATCGGCGTAGACCAGGAGCGAAAGGTGATGGTCCCCAAGCACGAACCGATTGGATTCGAGGTCGTCGAGCGCGTCAGAGAGCTCGTCGATCTGTGAGGCAGCCGGGTCCTGGGCCGAGACCAGCTGGTTCTGCTTGCGGGTCAGGACCGTCTTGGCGTCCGCTTTCGCCAAAAACGCGAATGATTGCGAGACGACGAGCTCAAACGGCGCGGAAAGCAGCGCGTTCAAGAGACCCGGTCGGGTGGACGCCGGATACTCCTTCAGCCCGAACATGCCAGCGAAGCGCGACCCGCCGGCGCCGCGGATCTCGAGCGCTTCGCGGCCGAAGATGACGCGATTTGAATAGAGTGCCGGGCCGATCGGCCCTTGCGGCAATGGCATCGCCATCCACTCCCCGGAGGCGAGCGCGTGGAGCAACTCCATCGGTTCTGAGAACGTGATCCCGTCGCGCTCAAACAATCCGACCGCATGGGCGCCGTAACGGTCGAGTGCCGCGACGATATCTCGCGTGGCATCGTGAAGCCGCTTCAGGGCGCCGCTGTCCACCTCGGCGGAGTTCCGTGAGCTTCGGCCAAGTCGCCGAAAGAATTCGGCCGCCGTATCCGTTGCCGCCCGTCCGGGATGACAAACCAGGGTCAGGTAGAGATCGTTGCGAAACAGCGCTTCCTTGCAAAGTCGTTGGCGATATTCTGCGTCAAGTGCCGCTGCAAAGGTCGACCGGAAGGTACCGTCCGGATAGACCGACGTCCGGCGGCGCACCAGGTGGCTCCAGAGCGCCAGCTGCGGATCCGCAATATTGCGCAGCGTGAGATTCAGCTTGCTGTGAAGATCGTTCAGATCCGATGTCTCGGCAGTCTCGAACGAGGTGCCGTCGATCCGGATCACCGTCAGCAGGGCTCGTGTTGTAAGACTGATTACTGTGTCGGTCACATGCCGGCTGAACGGCAAGTAGACGTCGGGCTCGATCTCCCGGCTCTTAAGCGCCCTATTGCGCATAACCGAGCCCCCTTGTTCGATGGCTCCGGACGAGTTTGAGCGGCGTGCACGACGAGCCGCCCCAGAATGCGGCGTTGCGCGCGCGGCCTCGGGTTTCGATCCAGGCAAGCAGGATCCGGAACATGTTGGGGTCGTGCCGGCAGATGATGCGGCAAAGCCCATGGATCGGAATTGCGACCAGGCCGTAGACGATGCTCCCGGCCACCAGGAACAGGATGCAGGAGAACATCACGTTGAGCGCCATGGCTTCCATGGTGACACCGGCGACCATGGCGGGACGTGTACAGGCGAGGAACAAGGTATCCTCCGTGAGACGCGCTGCCTCGATCATCAATGGCCGCCGGTCAAGGTCGAGACCACTTCGGAAGCACCGAACGTGATGGCGACGCCCAGCACGACATAAGCGGCCTTGCGCAGATCGAGATACCCGAACATCCATGCGATGCCGACGATAATGACCGCCAGCGTTGCCAGCAGACGAGCAACGTTGCCGGTCAGCATGTTGACGATGTTCTGCAGCACGCCTTCGATGTTCGCGGTCTGCGCCAGCGCCGGCTCGACCAACGCGATGCTGAGGACGGCTCCCATGCAAAGGAGAGCAGCGGAGTGTTTAAGAGGAGAAGTCATGGCATGGCTCCGATTGGCACCGCAGCCGGACCCGAGCCCGGACCACGGTATTGAGTTGAGGGGGAAAAACGACGTTTTCTCATCGTTCGTAGACGAAGGCTGACGTGCCTTGTCCCGAGTGATAGACGTCCCAGCGCGGGTGCTCACTGGCAGAGGTTGCGGGTGGATTGATTGTCGTATCGCCGCTGGGGCGGTTACGGCCGGTGGTCGCCGTCGGCTGGATGCCAGCCTCGGAGGCTCGGCTGGGAGATTTGGACGCAAAGCTCGCAACAACCTCGGCAGTCGCCTGGTCGTGATTTGCGCTTTTGATGCTCGCCGCTTGCAGGCGCAGGTCGAATAATCTGCCAAGGCCAGCAATGTGCTGGCACGGATCGAAGGTGGTGGCAGCCGTCAGCCCTGCCTTCTTTGTATCCTCGGCATCAAGTTGGGCGAGACCGGTTCGGACCTGCTGGCCGCTAGCGATGGCTTCGGTTGCGAGCTGGATGGCTTCGTCACGATCGGTCGCCTGAATCGGAATCGGTTTGCGCCCATAAATGGTGATGAGCAGCGGCTCGAATGAGCTCGCCTGCCGCACGATGGCGGTCAGCGGCCGGGCCATTGCGGTCGGGGCGCATCGTTCGACCAGAGCTGCGAACGCAGCGGGATCCATGGTAAGAGCCTTGTCAGGAGCTGATGACGTTCGGTGTTAGGCAGCGATCGCCACGTTTGATGGCGCCTCAATTACACGGCCCGAGAACTGCCCAGCCGCTCGGATCGCGCCGAAAGCCTCACAGGAGATCGGCAACAAGCCGGCTACGGCATTGGTCGAGCCGATTTGGCGGGGCAAGCCGAGGCGATCGAGATGCCATCCGGCCCGACGCAGGATACGTTCCATGCGCAGATCAGTGACGGTTGCGATGGCCTGAAGATTGTGCTGCTGCCCCCATTCAAGCATGGCGGCAAGCAGCAGGAACGTCGCTTTGCGCAGCCCATTCTCTGCTGTTGCCGCCGCACTCTTGGTGTCAACGCAAAAGCGCGAGCTCTCCCAAATCGTGGTCGCTTTCGGAGCCGGGTTGCCATCAAGCAACACTGGGAACGTATCGGCGAGCATGTTGCGCCCGGTGGTGGGGAGCAGGCGAACACACCCAACAACGTCACCCTGTTCCAGCGCCAGGAGATAAGTCGGATTGAAGGTGTCGTACTGATCGATCTCCAATCCGTTGGAAACAGAGACGTCCCAGTCGAGCCGGTCCTTGAATACTCGCCCTCGTAGGCGATGCATTCCTGGCGCTAGTTCGGAGTCCTGCAGGAGGGCCGCACGGCTACGCACAATGACCTTCATTCTTAACCTCAAACTTACGAATCACAGCTTCGAGATCAAGAAAGCAGCCACGGTCATGCCGTTGCGCTGTCAGTTCTGACAGGGAGAGTTTGGAATCGTTCTTGCCGCAAAGCTGCCGCAACGTCGCAATAAATGCCTACACGTGGAACGCGAATCGTTAGAAGTTTCGCGTTGTGGGGACTTAAGAAACGACTGAAGTGGCGCAATGAAAGATGTCAAAAGAGCATGCGATGAATTTGTCGATTGTCTTCACACTGCTCAAACAGAAGATGATTTTCGACGTGTTGCGGAACGAGCCGCGCACGCTTTGGGGTTCCGATGGTTTGCTTATTTTGGCCAGCGCTCAAATGGCCCCAATCTGATCTCATCCTATCCAAAGAGCTGGATCAGCCACTATTTTCGGGAGGGCTATCACAACATCGATCCCGTTCTTCAGGAGCCGCGAAATACGAGCCGAGTATTGCTGTGGGATGGCCGCGAGGCGCGAAGCGCAAGATCACCGAAAGAGCGCCGTCTGTTTGACGATGCATTAAGTTTCAAAATCAGGACCGGCCTGACCGTTCGCATTCCCTCGAGTCAAAACCAGTTCGCGGCGTTTACGCTGGCGGTCGACGAGCGCAGCCTTGGACTCGATCGTTTCATGGAGACCTCACAGGACATTTTGAAAACGGTGGGTCTCACCTACATGCGCATTTGAGTGCCAAGATTGGACGCGCCTCGGCAGAAAGGGAAATCATCAACCCGCTGACGCAGCGCGAACGGCAGTGTCTCGCCTGGATCTCCGATGGCAAGACGATGCAGGATATTGCCCAGCTCCTTGGCGTTAGCTCGCGGGGTGTGAAGTTTCATCTGGACAACGCCAGGCGCAATCTTGCTGCATTGACCCTCCCGCACGCTGTGGCGCTCGCGTTTCGTCAGGGATTGCTCCCGTAATGCAAAACAGCTGTCCGGCTTGTAAGAAGTTCCAAGAGTGACGGTTCAAGCTGGATGGCCACGTCAGGCGGTTGCATTCAAGGCGCGGGATTTTTGGGCACATAACCACGGCTTTTTTTGCGGGCGAGCCAAGCCTCGAGCGCTTCGACGGCCTGGACCCTTCCAGCAAACAGATCCATCCGCCGGCGGCCGCGTTGGCCGAGACGCCCCCATTCGCGCACCAACGCCGTATCACCGAACAGAGTCGGTTCGATCGTGAGGACATAGAACCTGGCCATATTGCAGGCCGGATCGCACCGTTGGAGCACGAGGTATGGCACCGTGAGTTCGGACATGCGTAAGAATCGCAACTGTCGGAACCACCGTCCAATTAAGTTATCGAATCGATCATGCGGCTCGATTCAGAAGTTTAATACCGGTGATGACAGCCATTGAGGTGTTCAGCGATCGGACTCGGAAAATATATCGGCTGTTGTGCGCCTCTGGCTGCGAAGAAAGCGGGCGTCGCCCTGCGGGCCGGGCTGTTGGCTACGCTGAAGCCCCCGCGTAGCGGGTCTTCCCCCTTACGGGCTGCCATCCCTGACGCGAAGCGGCCGGAGTCCCCGAACAAGCCAACTGCCGAGCCTATCGGAACCCGCGTATAAGCGTCGGACCTGAAACGCAAGCGACGCCTTTGGCCGCGAGGACATCGAACGGCAGCGGAAAATTTGCGGAGCAACCGCCAGGCGGCCAAATCGAGTTCGCTGCGGACAAAACGACGGCGGCTGTTCTCGCAGTCAATCAGAGACTGCATCCGCAGGCTGAACCATGTGCATTTCGGCTCACTTGCTTCCGGTGAAGTTCCAATCCCGCTCTCGAATGGGCTTTCCTTGGTTCTGGTGCGGCCTTCCACGATCAACCCACAAGGGGTTCGCTACGCAAGCGTGCGACCTCTCCGGCTTCGCCTTCGAGGTGACCGCAGCCGCCCCCGAACACGTCGGCGCCTGTCGAGCGGGGATGGTCCCCGCCGCAAAACGGGAGCCTTCAATGTCGCACAATCTCGCCCTCGCTCAGAACCACGCCTTCGATCTGGCCCGCACGCTGATGGTGCCTGTCATTCTTTTCCAGACTGAGAGCGAGTTCGGCGTGATGGTCTCCAGCGAATATGACGGCGACCAGGACGCCATCGTCCATGATTATGATCCCTGGCAGATTATGGACAGCTAAGGACTGTCGGCTGCGCCAAATCCTTGATGTGCCGAGCCTGTCGCCCGGCACATTCCGGTTGAACTGCACATAATCCGGAGCCCTGCTACTCCCAACAACGGAGATCGAGCATGCCCGTACCTGTACGCCTTCAACTCAGGACTGAAGATCCGGACAATGTTCTTTGGCCCATCATGGGCCTCTACACCGACTACCTTGTCCGCGGTCGCTACGGCGCAAAGCGTCGCCGTCGATATACCGCCTCAGCTCTTCACTTTGGCGACTGGTTGCGCAATGAGGGCGCAGGACCAGGCGACATCGACGAGACTCGGATCGGCAGCTTCCTCATCAACCACCTGACTACCTGTTCGTGTGGACATCCGGTCCCGCGCGGTCTCATCCTCAACAGGGCGGCGCTTAACAACCTGCTCCGCGTGCTGCGCGCGCACAACATTGTCGCGGCACCAGCGCCCGATGCGATCGAAGTGGAACTCGCCCGGTTCGACGCTAAGATGAACGAGATTTGGGGACTGACGCAGGGCACGCGTGATCACCGTCGCCGCATCGTCCGACGTTTGCTCCGGGAACAGTTTGGCGCAGGACCGATCGAGTTAGGTGCGCTCACGCCCAATGCCGTTCGCGCCTTCGTACTCGGTGGCGCCGGATGGAGCACCAGCACGATCCGTGTCATGGGTGGGGCAGTCCGCTGCTATCTCCGTTATCGCGCACTGCTCGGCGACGACGTTGCTCATCTCCACAAAGCGGTGCCGCGCCCCGCATTCTGGCGGGATGCCGAGCTCCCGGAGGCCCTGTCGGGAGCCGATGTCGAGCAGCTGTTCTCGGCCTTTGACCGGCCTTGTCCGTCACGCCGACGAGGCTACGCCATCGTGCGATGCCTGGCCGATCTTGGCCTGCGTTCAAGCGAGGTTATCCGGCTGACCCTTGATGACATCGGCTGGGACGAAGGCGTCATAAGGGTGCCCGCCGGTAAGGCTCGGCGATCCGACATACTTCCGCTCTCGCCTCCGACCGGCGAAGCGATCGTCGATTATATCCTCAACGAGCGACCCGCGACTCCTCGACGCGAGGTGTTCGTCCGCCATGTCGCGCCCCTCGGTGAACCGGTTGGTAGACGTGTCGTGCAGAAGACACTCCACGCCGCCTACGCTCGGCTCGGTTGGGACCGGAGTCGCGTTCACATTCTCCGGCACACGCTTGCAAGCCGGTTGGTCAACAACGGCGTGCCAATGAAGCAGATCGCTGACGTTCTACGTCACCGCAGCATCGTCACCTCCGCGGGCTACGCGCGGGTCGATGTCGCACGGCTGTCGGCTGTCGCGCTGCCCTGGCCGGGAGCGATCGCATGAGCGTCCCTGTGACAATGCTCGCGCGCGCCGAGGCCTACCTCGCCGAGCGCCGCCGACTCGGATTCGTGCTTGACCGGTCGGGTAGCCTCACGCGGGCCTTCGCCCGCTTCGTCGACGCAAGCGGCCACGAAGGTCCGCTTACCTCCGCTGTTGTGCTGCGCTGGGCGAAGGAGCAGGCGATGCATGCCGATCCCTTCACTTGGGCGCAGCGACTCAACGTACTCCGACCATTCGCGCGTCACCTGGCTGACGCCGAATCAGGAACCGCGTTCCCCGAAAGGCGCGCCCTTCGGGCGTTCGAAGCGCCGGGTGTCGCCACACATCTTCACGCCGGCCGAAGTGGACAGGATCATTGCAGCCGCGCGTGCCCTTCCGCCTGTGTTCGGTGCCGGTCCAGCCTCGCTTCCAACAGTACTTGGCCTGCTCGCCGCTACGGGCCTCCGCATCTCCGAGGCGTTGAGTCTCCAGTGTGGCAGCCTCGATGAGGCTGCAACCCGGGTCACGGTGAAGCACTCCAAGTTCGAGAGGACACGCATGGTACCGTTGCACCCGACCGCGACAGCGGCTTTGCGAGATTACCTACGCACGCGAGCGAGGCTCGGCCCGATCGACCATTCCGCGCCGTTATTCCTCGACGAGCGCAGTGGCGAGGCTCTGGGCTACCGTGCCGTGCGCCGCGCATGGCTCCGACTGACGGCAGACGTCGGCATCGTGCCGCGCGGGGGCCACCGGTTCGTCCGTATCCACGATCTGCGGCACACCTTTATCTGTCGACGGCTGATGCTCTGGCAGACCGAAGGTGCAGACATCGACAACGCAATGCTGGCGCTCTCGACTTACGTCGGCCACGTCAATCTCGGCGACACCTACTGGTACTTGCAGGCTGTGCCCGAGCTCATGGCGCTTGCCGGAGGCCGCTTCGAGGCACTCGCACCGCAGTTCAGGGAGGTGTGTCATGACTAACATGATCCCCTCGTTCCCGATGCTCCTCCAGCGCTTCTTCGTCGACTATCTTCGCCAGCAGCGAGCGGTCAGTCCCAGCACACTCGCGGCTTACCGTGACACGTTCAAGCTGCTGCTGGCCTTCTCGCTGAAGGCGATAGGCAAAGCTCCGACCGACCTCGCTCTCACCGACCTGAACGCGACGCTAATCCTCTCCTTCCTAGATCACCTCGAGGGCGAGCGAAAGAACAGCGTGCGGAGCCGTAACGCGCGCCTGTCGGCGATCCGTTCCTTCCTGAAGTTCGCTGCCCACGAGGATCTGACCTCGCTTGCGGGCATCGAGAGCAGCCTTGCTGTCCCGCAGAAGCCTCACGACAAGGCCGTACTCGGCTTCCCGTCCCGGTCCGAAATGGATGCGATCATCGCGGCACCGGACTGCGCGACATGGGCCGGGCGGCGCGATCAGGCAATGTTCATGCTCCTCTACAACACCGGCGCCAGAGTATCCGAAGCGATTGGCCTGCGGGTCGGTGACGTGGTGCTGGACGTCTCGCCAGTGGCACACCTCCATGGGAAGGGAAGAAAGCGACGAAGCGTTCCACTCTGGAAGGCGACCGCCACGACGCTCCGACAGTGGCTTCGCCACCTGCCGGACACCGGCCCGCAGGGGTATCTGTTCCCGAGCAGCGCGGGCAAACAACTGTCACGCTCGAGCGTAACCCAGCGGCTCGCACAGGCGGTTGCGCAGGCGACGTCCAAGCTTCCTGCTCTTGCCGAACGGGCGATCTCGCCCCACACGATCCGCCATACGACAGCGATGCATCTGCTGCAGTCGGGCGTGGATATCACAGTTATTGCACTGTGGCTCGGCCACGAGCATCCGAGTACGACGCATATCTACATGGAGGCGGACCTCAAGATGAAGGAGGAGGCATTGAGCCGGCTCCAGCCGATCGCCGCTACACCAGCGCGGTATCGCCCACCGGACCAACTCATGGCCTTCCTCCAGTCGCTGTGATTATGCGCAGCCCGATCCCGCGTCGGGCTGCGTTCTCACAGGCGCCTCATTCGGAACTGCTCATAATCTGCCAGGGATCAATAATCATGGTTATGCTCAGATCTGCATAACCATGAATACGACCCCTGGTGTCCGGCTCATTGAGCCGGGTGACCGGCTGCCGCTGGCGCCATGCCGCGTGCAAGGGAAGCTTCGCCGCGAGCAGTCATCTGACAAATTCGACAGCTTGTCCGCGCGCCCTTGCGCCCGGCAGGCTTCGCGGCCGGTCTGGGATGTGCCGCAAGGCCAGGAACAAGTGAGACCAACAGAAGAAGGGGCCGGACGTCGTCTGCGCAACGCCGGTGCAAGCAATGAACAAGAGAGCAATCGAAGATCTCCGCGGGAAGGTTGGCTGCGGAGCCCTGCTGGAGAAAGACGGCTGGAAGGTCGACCTCAAGGAAAGTACCAGGCGTGCGATCAAGTATCGCCGCGACACCAACATCATCATCGTCATCCACCAGGGCCGCGGCTGGTTCGATCCCTTGTCGCCGGCGAAAGGGGACGTATTTTCGCTCGCCGAACATCTCGGTGCCGATGGCTTCGTCGAGGCATATGACCGTGTTGCGGATGTGGTTGGCTTCGTCCCCTGCGCACCTGCGTGGCAGCGCCCGGCAAGTCCTAAGGCCCTCGCGTCAATTGTAAAGCGGTGGAGGCATCGCTTCAGGCCGCGCCCCGGCTCACCAGCCTGGCTTTATCTCACCGCCGAGCGCGGGCTGCCGGCGAACATCGTGATGCACGCAGTCGCTAGCGACCTGTTGCGGGAAGGCCCCCAAGGCAGCATGTGGGCGGCGCATAGCGATTCTGCTGGAGCGATCACAGGCTGGGAGGAACGCGGACCGGCATGGCGGGGTTTCGCCACCGACGGCGGCAAGGAGCTGTTTCGTTTCGGGTTGCAGGACGCCGAGCGGATCTGCATCACCGAGGCGGCGATTGATGCGATGAGCCTCGCCGCGATCGAGGTCGCGCGTGCTGACACACTTTATGTCAGCACCGGCGGCGGTTGGTCGCCCGCAACGGATGTCGCCATGCGTCGGCTGGCCAAGCGCGCCAACGCTTGGCTCGTGGCGGCGACCGATAACAATCGGCAGGGCGACATCTACGCCGACCGCGTTCGCACCATCGCGGTGGAGGCAAGCGCGCGGTACGACCGATTGCGGCCGTGTGCCGGCGACTGGAATGAGGATTTAAGGATCTGACGGCCCACCTGATGCGGCTCCCGAGGGCGGCGCGCAGGCCGCGTGGCTGCACCGCCAAGGCCTGCGCATGAGTAGGCCTCCGATCCCCCGGCATTGGGCGAAGGAAAAGGAGATCGAACAATGAGGGAGAGGAAATGAATGGGAATGAAGCGCTGCCGCATGCGCGGCCGGCGCGTCAAGGGTGAGGCTTCGCCCGCGTTCCGCGGCCCTTGACCCGCCGGACCTGCGATGCGGCCGGCGAGGAGGTGTGATGAAGGGCTGAAGTGACGAAGGATCAGGCGGATCGCTCGCGCTGTCAGTCCGGCCAGGCCAAGAGGAGCCGCCCATGCACACCTCCCCCAGCATCCGCAAAGTCTTCGAAGGCGTTGCGACGCGCCACGAGATGCACCGCTTGTTCAACCGTCACCGTGGTGACCCCGCGATGGCCGAAGGTGAAGGCCAACATCTCTTCGCCGGTGAGTGGTTTGAGATTAGCGAGCGGGAGCACGACTACATGCTCGAGATCCTGCCACCGCTGTTCATGCGCGCTGACATGTTCGCGATGCGCGAATTCATGACGGGCAGCGTCACCAGCATCTTCTTCGCCCTCGCCATCGACGGAAAGCGGCGCTGGTTCCATGGCTATTGCGATCTTTCCGACCGACTGTCGCCGGAGCGGATGAAGGCGGCGATCATCGAGCGCGAATCACGGCCCGTACGCGCAATGACGCGCGACGAGCGGCTCGAGCACATCTGGTCGAGCACGCATGATGATTATCGCGGCTATGCCGGCGAGCGCTGGCCGCAGGCCATGCGCCGCCGCCGCACCGTGCTCGTCTATGCCGGCCAGAGCGGCACGGTCCTGAAGCTGCTCGACGACCTCTCCGAAGCAGAGATCGCGGCCAAGCTGCCGGTACAGTTCCGCCATCTGCCGGAGACGGTTGCGGCCTAGCGCTACCTCCCCTCCCCGCCCCCGCGGCGGCCCGACCTCATGGCGGGCGTCGCATTCAGTGCCCGGCCCGGCGCCGGCCCACCATCAACTCCCGCAATGCCGTGCCGTCCGTCGCAGCCCGCGCCGGCGGACGGCGGCGCGCGCCCAACTGGAGGACTTTTCCGATGGCGCATGACGATCCTTTCACCCTCGACCTCTTCGGCAATACCGCCCTTTCATCCAGCCTCGGCCTTGGCGTCACGGCCTTCGCCACCGATCTCGGCGGCGCCGAGGAGCATGAGGATGATCCGCCGCAGTCGGCGCCAACCCCGGTAGGGCCGGTGATCGCATCGGCGCGGTGCTCCGAGGACGGCGCTCGCAAGCGCGGCGACAATTTCTATCTCTCCGGCGCGCGCGGCCTCGCAAAGAGCTGGAAGCAGCGCGCCCGCGACAGCATCGCCGCGGTCCGGCTCGCCGCACAGATCGAGGCCGAGCAGCGCTCCGCGACTGTCGAGGAGCAGCGGCAACTGATCCGCTTTACCGGCTTCGGCGCCTCAGAGCTCGCCAATGGCGTCTTCCGAAGACCCGGCGAAACCGAATTTGCGAAGGGCTGGGACGAGATCGGGGCCGACCTGCAGGATGCGGTCGATGAGGCTGACTACGCTTCGCTGACACGCTGCACCCAGTACGCCCATTTTACGCCGGAGTTCATCGTCCAGGCGATGTGAGCTCGCGGGCGGCGTCGCGGTGATCCGCGTCGGCGGCGCGACCGAGGTCGAGGTGAAGGAGCGCAAGGATCGCGTTGATGACGCGATGCATGCGACCCGCGCGGCCGTGGAAGAAGGCATCGTTC
>Ga0214543_1003429_pt1 | contig 30757 bp, 9 predicted proteins | sample CNSS2metaG_FD_160094 | JGI IMG/M metagenome (GOLD analysis project Ga0214543, IMG submission 160094) | Root nodule microbial communities from cowpea collected in UCLA plant growth center, Los Angeles, California, USA - CNSS2 | ecosystem: Host-associated > Plants > Roots > Nodule | place: USA... | reverse complement strand
CTCATTAAATTTTATTTGGTATTCTAATATAAAATGTAAACAATTATAATTTATTTCAAAGTATTTGATATCGAAAAAATAACCATACTCCTAATATTGAATATTTGATAATATTATGTTTCTTTTATCGTAATTTTTTATTATTTTATAAAAATTAATTAAAATTAATATTAAAGTAGTAAGAAAACGGGTACAGGTATGGGTACAAGATTATACCCGTTACCCGGTGGGGATGAGGATGGGATAAAAGTTTGATACCCGTTGGGTTTGGATATGGAGATGAACCTTTTTTTACGGGGATGAGTATGGGATAGTGAAACCCGTCCCCGTCCCGTCCCGTTGCCATCCCTAGTCACTCACTACCTTTTATATCTTTTTAAGTTGGTGTTATTCTATCTTATTGAAAATCACTCGGGCCTACATCTATCTTTAGCTCCTAACTCATAACAACTAAATCCAATTTTTATTTTATTTTCAGTAATAAAATAAATCTTATTTTAAATTTTGATTCATCAATTTTTTAATTAAGTCTTACTTAATTAAAACTTTATTAATTGTATTTTTGGTGTTACAAAAAAGTACAATAATATTCTTCTAAGAGAAAATATATCAATTAATTAACATTAAACCCTTTAATTTAATCAATAATACTTTTCTCGTCCAACAAAAACTAGAACATTGTTAGTTAGTGAGTGACCCGAATGTTCTTTACTAAATCGTTAATAAATTAACTCATTAATTTATTAATGGCATCTAGCAACACTCCTTAACGATCTGATCATATTAAATATCTTTTATTTTTGAATCAATAAAAGATTAATATAATATTTTTTTCCTTAAATTTCTATGTTAACTTTAAAGTATGGTATAACTATCAAATTCTTATAAGTTAATAAACAATGAATGACTACCCTAACCAAGGTTTTTATTTATATAGAGTTCAAACTCATTACCAAGAGTTGATGATTATTTATTGATTAATCATTAATTCCACAAGAATTATATATTTCTTCAAAATAATTTCCCATTGACAATTCAAAGGTAATCTTAATTATAAGGAATTCTCCCTTGAGTGTTATATATCTATTTGGATCATTTATATGTATAACTTAAAAAAAAATGAGATCTTTTAATCTTTATCTTATGAAGATGACTACAAACATATTGATCTATCCTAATTAATGATGTCTTATCCTTAATATTCCTATGATCAAAAACAATTTAAATTAAAATTATATAAGACTTATTTCTCATTATTATAATTTTTATTATAATAATAAGTCATTAATTCTAATTAAGGATCTTATCCTATTAATTCAATAAATATGGCAATGAAATCAATAATAATACAATTTTATTATTACTAACATGACAAATTTGATCTATAACATACCTCAAATTCAACACAACTATTAGTGAGGATGGATATCCATTATCGAGAATGTTTGTTTCAAATGATTTGGATGATATCTCAGAGTGGATATGGAGAGATGAGGGCAATAATTTATCTTTGTGTTCTAGAAAGATATGAGGGGATGGACGGTTCACTTTGACTACTTGACTAATGTGATTACCCACCTATTTTGTTGGTCAAGTAAAACACTGAGATATGTTTTTAGCTTTGTACATTACGAAAACTAATATGTTTGTTTAATTCTATTTAGAAGAAAAATTTGTAATAATAATAATAATTACCATAAAATAATACTAATAATAATAAAAAAAAAATATTTTTATAATTTTAAATAACAATTTTAATTTTTTTAATATGATTTTATTATTTATATTTAAATTTATTTATTAAAACATTTTTTAATGTATCACTTTATCACATCATACGCAAACTTTCGTTTTAATACCATTCAAATCATGACATTTTTTCCTTAATTTAAACAAAACTTCTTCTCTATCTCCTCATATCCATTTACTCATTCATACTTAAATAATTTTTTCAATCCAAACACATCTTTATTATTTTTTATAGTTGGTGTCATGAGTTTTTTTATATACTATCACTGTAAGCTATTTTGTTGTAAATATTATTATTATTATTGTTGTTGATCGATTGACATTTATGATAAAGGGAAGGTAACAAATATGGTTTAAATACTATTTTGGTCCCTCTTTTGGTCCAGTTTGTTCAATTTGATTCTTTTTTTTTTTGTCTGTTCAATTTGGTCATTGATTTGCTAAATTATGTTCAATTTTGTTTTTTTCGTTGACACTGTTCACATGACGTGACACTGTTCACATTATGACTAGTTGTGTTTTGTTCAAAATAAGTCCCTATTTTAGTTTAATTTGTTAAAATTGTTTAATTTAGTCTCATCCTCTATTTCATGACCCTTCACCACTGTCACAACCACCAATGTCGCTGCCACCACCACCACCATCACCACTACTACTATCGTTGCCACTACCACCACCACCAAGCTAAAAACACCACTAACACCCTATAGCCACCACCAACACCATAACCACAATCACAACCACTACCTTACTAAAACTGTTGTCACCACCAAACTAAACTCACAACCACCACAATCACTCTGCAACTACCAACACAATCAGATTAAAAAAAATGTAAGTAAAATCTTTCTATTTTGATAATAGTCAAGATATTAACTAAATGTATAAATAGTACTTAGGCATTTCAATCCATGGAACAAAATAATTGTTCACAATATTATTTAAAAAACATATTTAATTGCACAGTATAATCCATCATCCCAAACATGTAGTGTGTGTTTAGTCACTACAAAATTATACCAATAAAAATGTTAGTAAAACATAACTTATATGAATTTTATTAATGAATTTTACAATTTAAGTTATTGACGAAAATTTTCATTAGTAATAAATTCATTGATAAATTAGAATTTTAATTGTTGACAAATATTTTTGTTAATAATGGATTTGCAAAATTCGTCGATAAAATTTATTTATAAGTGGGTGTAAATCTTACCTTACAAATCGATTTTGTAAGGTTGAGTTAGGCAAAGTCAACTTCTTAACATGATATTAGAACCTTGAGTTAGAGCTTATGCTAACGAGATTTATTGTTTGTTCGACCTATTGTGTCATCTGTTATCGAGAGATTTGTTGTTTGTTGAGTTTATCATCTCATCGACTATCGGGTTGCTATTAGATCTTCCATTAATGTTTAGTTTCACGCTCGAAATATATATCAACGTGAGGGGGTGTGTTGGATATCGCACATCGACTAGAGATAAGGCGAGTTTATAATACATAAGTGAGTATAAAGCTCATCTTACAAGCCAATTTTGTAGGATTGAATTAGGTTTAAAATTTCCTTTTTAACAAGGGTGACATTAAGCGATTATCGTTGTTTACATTCCACAATCTCATTTTTATCAGAGAGTTTCAATACAAGATGTTTGATGAAAGCTCCTTTTGAATGAAAAAAGTCACACATGAACAATTCTTTATTATAGTTGATTCGTAAGATTTTAATTTGGGTATCAAATTGGTTTTTAACAAGGTTGATGGAAATACAAATATGAGTATGAGTTTCACTTTATTTTGCATTAGGTAAACCGAAAACATAGCATGTGTGATCATCAACCGTAGTGAGGAAAAACAATGTCCATGCATGGGAAAGGTTGGAGTAAAAAAATGTGTAGTTTGAGAGTGACCAAGAGTAAAAGAGTAAAAGGTAACTTGTGTTATTGTTTAGCATGATAACAAGTACTGCACACAAAATTCTATCATCATTTAAACATGGATATTGTTGTTGGGTAATATGCATCTGTTCACCAAAAAGGTGTCCAGGCCGAAAATGTCATCTATCAATAAGGATCACATTGCATATGGGATATATACACTAATATAGTTAATGCTTTGAAGAAAGAAGCTAAAAAAATAGTAAGTAGCTAAACTATGGTATCTAATATTTATTAATAATAAATACTATTAAATAGAATAGAATCTCACAAATTTTTATTTGTAAATAGTATATTATTAAGATAAAAAATCTTTTCAATATTTCCATAATAGTTAAGAAAAAATATTTTAAAAATTTTCATATTTATTTTAACATATTTTTATATTCTTTTTCAAAGGTTTTGATCATTACAAAGATTCTAAAAATATAATTAGTATATCAATAAAATAATTTTTTATTTTACAATAAAGCTCATGTTAGTAAGGTTTATTTGATATATTTATTAGATATATTCTATCACTTGTTATTTGATCACCTCCAAAATATTTAGTCATACAAACAATTTTCATATTTCAATTTGAGAATAATGGATTGGATGTCATGCATCAATTAAAAATAAAATAAATTTAAAATATATAAATAAGACTTAATACTTCTTTTGATCTCGATATTTTCAATATTTTCTCTCTTTTTCTTTTTCTCAATATGTTCCTAATATTTATTAAAAGGAGTTAATGTAGTTCGTTTTATTAAGTCAATATTAAATTCATTAGAAACAAATGACTTGGCAGAAAATATGAACATTTTTCTTCTAAAAACAAAGATAATGTATCACTTCAAGTCATATTTTTTTTAACAATATTATCGTCAATCTATTAAAAAGAATCACATTGACTACTAATAAATTATATAACCACATTCAGTAAATAAATTGATTGAAAATATTGAACAATTTTTATAAATTTTGGAACGAAAAGACTATAGGCCTACAAAGATGCATATAAACCAATCAATTTTATAAGTATAAATTGTACAAATTGAACTTTCTAATAAAAATACCTTAGAGAAATACCAAAATATTTGTTAAAACTCTATATATGCATAATTACATTATACTATCACATACATATCAAGAGCTTCTTATAATTAGAAAGTGTGTTAAAAATTTTAGAAGAAAAAGTAGGTAATAGTTTCAGATTTCTCTTATATTGATTTTCTCTACGTGTGTAACTATGCCAAACCACAAATCTATTCTCCATACATAGTTTTGAGGAGAATGTATATAAAGTACCAAGGCTATACTCGTTCTCTAACACACCCTCTACAGATATAATTTCTTTATATAAAACGTCTAATAAAATCACATTTAAGATTCTATTGCATTAATCATCTATCTTCTTCAAGCATTGATAGAAATTAAAATTTAACCTATTAAAAGCTTTACTATACATAATATTTTCTTCTATAAAAATGCTTATAAAAAAATATCTAAAACCTAAAATACTTTTTGCTCATGTAATAAGTAAGACGCAGAGAAGCAAGGATTATAGTACTACTTAAAAAAAGGCAATTAAAAACCTCACTAACTGTTACTTTCAACATCATCTAGAATACCCATTGGTCATTACAATTAACCACTAATATGTACGACCACGGCAATAGAGTCACAATCACCAACGAAAATTTACACCATCATATTGTCTTTTTCGTTTGAGTTTTTATCTCTTCACACACTTTCCCATCAACCGGAGTATGGTAACCTGCAAGTAATTCATGAAAGATTAAATGAGAATTGTAGTATACAAGTAATAATGCAGCTTAAAAGATTTTCGTCACTAGCAATTTGAGTTTGAATATAGAAAATAAAACATTACATAGATCCTAGGATTTGTCAAAATAAGGAAAAGTTAACTGAGTTCTGAATGTTTGTGTTAAAGTGTTAATGAAGACTGACCCCAGTTTGAGGGACGTATCTGAGCTTTCATAGTCCTGCGGAGGTCCTGCAGAATTGCAAATGTAGGTCACAGACTCTGAAGATTGACCTTCATCCATAACAAAGTTCTCAGATTCGGCACCACCACGTCTTTGACCATTAACCATGCCCGCCACCTTTGATGCAACACAATTACACAACATAACTTCATTCTATGTTTCATGTTAAAATCAGAGACAAAAAATATATATATCGTACGTGATGTTTTAGTCGCTCGTTCTCTTCCATCAGTACCATTCCCTGCAGGTTCACTTAATTAGTTTATGCTTTATTTATGGACCAATGAATGCAACATGATTAATCTGTAATCTGTGGATCTTCTACTAATGATACCCAATGTTCAGTTTCTAACCTTTCTTTGGAGATCAGCGATCTCTTCCATAATTCTCTCTCCCTGAAAATAAAAAAGGTTTAATCAATTATATGAAGTCATTAGGGAAATTATTGAGCTGGTGGACACTGCAGGAGATAGATTTATGCATGCAATACCTTCTTTTCTATCACACGACCCAATCCAGTTTCTAGAGATCTCTCCAGTTGTTGCAATTCTTCGATGTTGAGACCCTGAAGATCCTCTCCTCTTAGCTGCCTGCATTTCTTTTTCATTGTTATATATATGTTTACATTTCAACAAATAAAATTGATTTTCAATTATGAAAACGTGAGACTTTGTACCTTAGTTGATGGCTCTTCTCGGCAACTTCCTTGCTCAATCTGGTGCAGTTGCTGTTCTCAACCAGCTGAATAATCATTTCAGAAATTAATGATTGTCATTGAAGTTTTAAACCTTTGAAATAGTTTTATTCTAAAAGTATAACTCGTTTTATCCCAACCCAACATATCCAATCTCCTAAACATGGCATCAAGTGGGACAACACGGGATCATGAATTCACTGTCTCATGAAATTGTGGTGAATGAATTCTGTAATGTTAGTTTCTGTTGAACCAAGAACAATTCAACACGAAATGTAATGTAGGTACCACCAACCTGCAACTCGAGAGATGGCTGTTCCATCTTTGCTAGGTTCTTTGAGTGCAAATGATGCCTTTCAAGTATCCCCTTCATGCTTCATAAGACAATGGTATCAAAAGTCACATGATGGATACATTAACAACCACCAAGAAATAAAAGTAAACTTAAGATCAAACAAAACATGTTGTGTTTTGTGTTTGTTTGTTTTAGTTGTTTGTTTATTTACGACGCATAAATTAATTATTAAGCTATTTTTAAGTTAAAATTAATTTATTTACTAATTACAAAACTATATATAAAAACCTATGTAAGAAAGTTTTTATGAAAATAGCTTGAGTTAAATTTACCTGATGAAGAAACTATCTTTTCTCTTTGAAAAGTTTCTTAAAGAGAAACTTTTCCAAATATATAACACTTTACGAGACTAGATCACTTCGTTTGATGAGTCAACTTAAGTCTTGTCATGTCATATCATATATAAACAATTCATTTATATTGTATTTAAAATTTAAAACTATTATTTATGACTCATTACTTCTCTTACACCAACCAATTTTTCTTATAATTTCTAAATAAAAACCTTGAACTCCACGTCCCATATTCTAAGCCTTGTAAGACGGAAATTAATCAGAATGACAAGGTACATGTAGAGTAGCAGCTTTAATGCAGGAACAGGTTTGTCAAAACCTACAGATTATAGGCAAATCAATGTCACTTAATAAGGATAAGTTGGATAAGTTTATCGATAAATAACTTTAATAAAAAAAATCATCACTTACAGGTTAAAAAATAAAGATTTTAAAAAATCATTTCTTTTACAAAATTAGTTTATAAATAAATTAATTTCAATTTTTTCTTTTTCTTACTCTTCTATTACTCTTCTAAATGTTTGAGAACTTTGTTGGGGGAAAAGGTGTTATTACCAACGCTCACACCCACCCAAAAGAAAGCCAAATTCGGCTTTCCAAGCACAATATAGAATATAGAGTTGCATATTCAGTAAACTATCCGAGCAATATTGATCAAGGTTTATCAAGAAATTTTTATAAGCTCCCTGTTGCAAATTTGCCTCTTATAAGATTAACTCAAAGAAAACCCATTATTTAATTTTTCTTTCACATTTTCTTAAAATGTAAAAGCAGATACACAAATCCAATTACTTGAAGCATAAAACCTTTTGACAGCAAGAAGCCTCTAAATCATGAGTAAAAAAAATTAAGGGGCATAGTGAATTGTTGCTTATATCAGATATCATGATGATGATAATTACTGTCACAAACCAGGGCTAAATTGGCATGTACAAACTATTTCATCAAGTTTCCGCATACTTTCATCTGGATTGTTAATGGTGGTGAATTCATTTTCCAAAGATTTAAGTCCACAAATATCACGATGGACAACCCAGGGGATTGGAGTGACTCATCATTCTCTTTTCTCTCATAATTGTCACATTTTGTTATATAGCCAGTTTTCATATTACTATCTCAACAACACTAAAAGTTCAAAGCACTTGTTATCAAAGAAGCAACATTATATGATAACCTTGAAATAAGTAAGAAAAATGTATGCAATCGTATATTTGCTAAAAAAGGTGACAAAAGTGTAAGGGTTACATATATCCATAGCTCTACAGAGAAAAACAAGCTTTTTATCTAATTAGTGTGTTTCTATAAACAACTTGTTTTCAGGAAAAAGAAAAAGAAAACTGTTTTTGACACAGCAAACTTTGGTTTTACCTAAGCATTACATAATTGTAATCAGAAAAAAACAGATACAATATTATAAATGTTGTTTTCTAATCAGAATTAAAATTATAATCTCAGCAATTCACCAAATGAAATGTTTCATCAATCGTCATTTAAAGTGAATATTTGAATCGGAGAACAACGTCTGAAATGTGAAGTACAGGCATAAATTATTATCATTTTCTTTCCGAGCCACATATATACAGCATATAAGTACAAATTTAATTATAAAAAAAAATAACAATGATTGTCCTTGTTTCACAAATAGAAATAGAGAGAATGAAAGAGAAAAGAAAATAGAGATGGGAAATATGAGTGAACATGGAAATGGTTTGGTTGAACAAAATAATGGAGAAGAAAGAAAAATAAAATGAAAGATTATTTCTATTGAATAATAAAAATGTATTTATTGCTATTATATATTATTAATATTTTTATTAATATTATTAAAAATTGTAAATAATTCTTTTAAATCATTCCAGAATTTTTTTTTTTCAAACAAATTCTTCTAATATCATTGTAATAAATTATGAAGAAAAAAAAAAAAAAAACATGTGTCTTTTTTTACTTTTCTCATAAGTTCACCGAGGAAACAAAAGAGGAGTTGCTACACACATCTCATTGCAAATCAGCACTAATCACCTTGCCCAGATTCATGTCATCCACTCATGTTCATCCATTTCTTTCAGTTCATAGATGCTTCATGTATTAGCTTAAACTGGTAAATTAATCGGTACAATAATCTAATAAATTTTCATACCTAAAACTCTCAAAAAACTCCACAACAAGAAAGCAAAGGAGGAATGGTCAACAAAAACAGACAACAGAAATGAACAGTGGGTACTGAGCTTCAAGAACAATGCACACAAATGTCTCAGAAGCGATTAAACAACACAAGACGACCGTTAAAGCCCAACAACTGTATCAGAAGTCAGAACTCTCATAACTCATTTAAAATGAAAACTCACCATCTATAGCAGCAGAACCGATATAACATGACATATACATGCTTGGTACGCAACAATGAGTTCATTTAGTTAGCGAAGTTGTCTGAAAAACTGTCATTATAGATATAGATCTTATCTTGACCATCCCCAACCCAAAACCCCATCAAAACATAAAGAGTGAGAAAAGAGAGAAAGAGAAAGACCTGGAGCTTGAATACTCAAAGAGTTTCCCAGTAGAAGAGAAGATTATGAGGGCAATATCAGCATCACACAGAACCGAAAGCTCCTCGGCTTTCTTGAAAAGCCCTCTGCGACGCTTGGAGAACGTAACCTGTCTGGCGGTGGCGTTGTCGATCTTCCTAATCTGAATCTTCTCCCTCGCCATGTATATATACCCTTCACCTTAATCTATCCTCTTTTGGAAAAACAAGAAAAACAGAAAAAGAAAGCGAACAGCTTTAGCCTCTTGAATTAGCCGGATGAGCGAGGTACATCACGCAGAAGGAACCGACATACAATCAAAGAAACCCACCTAAAAAAGCAAGGGAGGGGTGAGTCGTTGACTATTTATGGAGTGTGTTGCGAAAAGCAAAAGCAGAAAAAGAGTATTGTTTTGTTTAGTGTGAGGAGGAACGTGTAGCAGAGAAGTTAATATGCAGGTGTTAACTAAATTTAGCTTTTGTGAAATCGAAGCTTGGTAGCAGATGGTGGTGGGAGAAGGTATCTATGGATTTTTGTTTTGTTTATTTTTGTGGAGTGGTGGTGTTGGTGATGGATGGATATGAAGTTGGAAGAGTTTAGCTGAGTAAGGAATTTGTCGCTGGATTTGTACTTGTGGATTTTACTTTCCTTATTGGGGGGAAGGCGTTGATATTAGGAATGTTGGTTTTGGTGTTGTTTGGTTTGGCTTGTGAGATGGTTCCAGCTTTGAGATGAAAGCCACCAATGGGAGAAAGAGAGAGAAAGAGGGAGAGAGAATGCAGAGAGCGTGTGGAAGTGTGGAAAAGGTATACCCTTTTATGGTGAAACACTGTTCCCAACTCTTCTCTCAAAGGGTACAAGTTTGTCACTAATTCATCTATCAGTGTAGAATAAATTAATGGAATGAGGTGAGGTTCCTTTTTCAAGATATTTTTTCTTCTTAAATCCATTTTTAATGGCCAACTAGTTGGGTCAGTGAAAATGAAAGTAAAGTGCCTAATTTAAATTCTAGGGAGAGAGAGATCGTACAGAGAAAGATGTATTCGGTGCCGTGCATAGTGTTTAGAGAATTTATATTTATATATTATCTGCAAAAAAAAAATTCAAAATCATGTTAATAGACAGTCTTAGAAAGATAAATAAATAAAAATATATTTTACATCCGAAGCTGAAAGACACCTAACTGAATATTAATAAACTATAGAAAATATGAAAATATCTTCTACTCTTCAACTTTTAGAAGATATTAGGTTAGAATATGAATGTCACTTCTCTTATTATTTTCTTGTCTAAGATATCGTCTTCTTCTTTTTTAACACAAGTGTATTAAAGACACTCAAATAGTTAAATCAGTGTATTAAAAGTACTGTGGGAGCAAGAGACTAGTTAAAAATATTGATTTTTTACACTTAAGAACTTTTTTTAAATCTAATACATCTTAATATAGAAAGTACATGACATGTTATTACACCGTCACAAATGGGTTCTATTTGAACACCGTGTAAAATAATTGTAATATCATTGAAATATAAATAAACTAATCTTAAAATAGTTATGGTAAAAGTTGAGAAATAAACAGTACGTACAGATTTAACAAATAAATGAGTTTATTTGGTATAATGGAGATAGAAATAAGTACAATAAAAAAAGGGAGAGGATTTTATCATTTTTTTTACTTAAACACTTTTCTGTAAAAATTAAATAACTGCTCATAAGGTAAAGTCATGGTCTGTTGATCAAACATATACTTGATTAGTTTATCAAACATCTACCAAAGCACACATATGTCTGGTTGCTTTATAACGATGAATTTTAAAATACTAGTTTCAGTTTCGTATGAATTTTTTTTCACGTCTTTAGTTGTTACATTATCAAGATCGATGTATTTTATGAAAAAAAAAACTCGTTTAATTAATTTTATTAATGAAGATCATTCCTTTATAGGTCAAGCTAATTTTTCAAACAAGCTGACTGATAATTTTTAAAAAGTATATAATTATTAAATCAAACAATACTCACATCACTGCTTTATCAATGAAGATCATACCTAAACCTGTCAACTAAAAAAATATTAATTCAATTAGATTAAAAATGTTTGTAATTGTCAAATTATTACTTCATGTGAAATTAGAATCTTAAATTTAGATGTATTTTGATTTTTAAATTTAATAGAAATAATTTTCTTAACCGAATAATTTTATGTATTAAGTAGTGTTCAAATTTGTCATTGAACTGAAAAAGTATCTATATATTGTAAACAATTTAAATATTAAACTAAAATATCGTTCAATATGAAAAATAAAAATGAATTCAAATAAATTATTATAATTATATTTATTTATTTATTAAATTCAAAGAAAAATATATATCAAAATTTAAAATAAAACTAAATTTAAATTTTGTAAGTTTAAAAATTAAAATCATATTTTATAAAAAAAACGAAGTCACGTTAGATATTAAAAGAAACATATTTTTAATATATATCTATATATATATATATATATTCAACAAACTTATATTTAGTTTCCATATTTTCATATGAATAAGATAGTCCTTAAATTTTAGAAAACAAGTGAATTAATAATATAAAAAATAAATAAATCTGTTTTAATGATTTTGAAAGTTTATGTTATGATGGTTGAATTTCTTATTTAACGGAAAAGATGGCTTTTCCGTACATGAAAGACTATTTGGCCATAATGGAATTGGAATAGAATAGGAATAGGAACAGGAATAGGGTTATCTTAGTGACATGAAAGACCAGTGAGCAAGTTAACAACCATGAACATGAACAATGGCCCCTACCCTATTCTCCGTCACTTTCACCCGTCAGATATGGATATATATATATAATATTTTTAAATATTCGCTGTGGAAAACAATAAAACTAAACAAATAAAGCGTGAGAAAGAATAATTAATTTTAATAGTAATTTAAAAAAATAATGTCACAAAAGAAAAAGATGAAAACTGTGTTGTAGATAGTATAGTACGCTGGCAGTGAAAAATCATGGACGTAGAATAAATAAATTGACATGATCGATCGTGCTATTTCCATAACCAGTTATATTTGTACGGTAACTTTTTTTCTTTTTTCTGCGCTCTTCTGCATCATTGTTGCCCCTTCTCTCTTTTAACTAACTCACACTTTTTTTAAGGATAAAATTATAAAGATAATTCTTTATTAATGATATAGATATAAGGTAATAATAATAAAGGTTAATTGTTGTAAATAATAAACTTGCAATATTTTTAAATTGGTACTGTTGTGAAAGTACGGAATTATTTCTGGTAGTACAAGATCTAGCCCGTGATAAAAGGAGGGAAGAAATAAGTACACACGCAAAGGATATAGATGCAGTTTCTTACGTGTCTTAACATCTAAGAGTTATATTACTCTATCATCGAGTGTAATCAATGTGTCTCAAGATACATGTAAAATAACATCTTTAAAGAAAAAAAAAAAAACTATAATTTAGAACAGAGTTTTTTTTCTTTCGATTTTTGGGTTTTAAAGTGTAAAACATTTTCACTCTAATGGGTTAAAATAGAAAAGTTATAATTTTATAACACTATGTAGTTTCTAATTTTTGATTTCAACAACTACTTGTTGTTTTCATAGTTGGGAATATTTTCAATTTTTTAATTAAGTTAGCAAATAGATCATTTTTTTTTCATTTCTTTTTTTTTTCACTTCATAATTCACTTTGACTTTTATCTCATTCATGTTTCTATTTAAAATTTAATTTTCATAATATTAAGCTATGTTAAGTCCCACTCCAGAGCTCAATATTCAGTTTCTGTTACTCTTTTTAGTTGTTTTAACCATTTTAACTAAATAAATACATACGAAGAATAATAAAATGGTAGTATTATGATATCATTTAAATGATTATATTTTGTTCAATTAAAGTTAAGAGTAAAATTAATGTTAATAAATCTTATTCAAGACTATGTGTTATGCATACAACTAATTTTTTTTCATGTGTATATATTTTATTACCTTTAAACTAATTCATGCGTGATTATCTATAGTAACAAACTTTTCTAGGATCACATGAAAATGTTTCCACTAAGATACACTTGAAGTGCGAAGAAAGATTGTACATTTCCTACTTAATTTGTTATTAGTGTAGAAAATCGATTTTCACACGTTGACACGTCAAATCAAATAAAAGACATTCATTTAATAACTTAAAATAATAATATTTTAATTTTTGCAGTCTAAAATTTATATATACATTATTATATATTATTAAATAAATAGATTGTCAAATGAGAGTGAGTAAGCTTTTAAAAAAGTGTGGAAACGTTGATTGTACGAAAAAAGTAGTGTATATAGAGTAGCTTGGGTGTGGCCTATGTGTTAGAGGTGAAGTGAGTTTGGTTTAGTTGGAAGAAAGAAAACGATAGCAGATGCATCTTATTCTGCTCACACGTCAAGAATAGGGTTCCATCTTAGTCTTCACAACCTTGCTTCTGTCAGAGCACTCTACTCTACTTAGTTACTCACATCCACTTTATGCCAATGCTCCTTTCACTCATCAAATAAATGCTCATCATAATCAAATTTCCAAATATAAAAATAACTACTTTTTACATTCATATATTTAACTATCTTTCGTAACTTAATAAAGATGATCACATATTTAACTACACGGTCGTCTTTCATTTTTGCGTTTTTCTTGGAACATCTCTCATTGCTTGAAATTCCAAGAATCAAACAGTGTATCCAAATCCTTTTCTAAAGCCGAATACAGGTTCTTGACTTCCTTGACCTGAGTTGCAATGACTCCATTACTTGTTTAAAAATATGCACATTCTAGTTTTCACATTTGTTGAAAGTTCCACATCAATTAGAGATAAGGTCAATTTATAATATATAACTGGATGTTCCACTTTCTAACACGATATCAGAGTCAAGTCAGAATTTATCATAACGAATTTTCTTCGCGAAATAAATATATTTCGGCATGAAATATCAAAATTGATTTTCATGTTATTCGACAAAAATTACAATACAGAGGCTGAGAGAGATATCACATATATCTTCTGCTTTACTAGTGTTTCCACTTATGCTTGTATATAAATAAGCCTTGTTTTGGCTTCTTTCTGTATCAGTTTTTCCACTTCAATGATAATGAGATTTTTGTCTCTTCAACATTCTTTCATGCACTAACAAATTCAAAGCGAAAAACAGCCTTTATAAATGTCGTTTAAAAAACATTGTCTTCCTTCGTGTGAAAAATCATTTCATTGATATTAATAAAACACCTAAGTAGCATCGTCCAAAAGTAGCCCAGCCTCTGTTGCTGAAAAATAATCTTGACATCATTTTAATCTAAAAGCAGCTGCACCTAACTTGAATAGAAAATAATTTCAATTAACTATGATAAATAAATTGTGTTTGACAATATTTGAAAAATACCTATAACATTAATAAAGAAAATTACGAGTAAACAATGTCTTAATTAAGATTAATCCGAAAGAACGATATAAAGAAGATATATAAATTTGAGAGAAAAGAGAGAATATATATATATATTTTTTGAATTTTTACATTCTAAATAGAATTTCAAAATTTATAATTTTAAATAATTAAAATACTTTATAAATTTTTGAAATTTCATTTTTTAAATTTTTTTATCGTAAAATATGTCAAATTTTCTATAAAATAAGATAATTTTTTAAATTTTATATTCAAACACTCTGTGATCATTATAACCCTTCCTCTCATAAAAAAGATGAGTAATTAATACTAGTTTTTATTGTTTTAAGAGTAATTAATTTGTTTGTTTTTATTTCAGATCAAATTGTTATATATTTAATTAATTATTTCTATATTTGATGATAGATTTTAATGGTCCACTTTCCTTGAGAAAATATGAAGTCCTTAACTTTTTTTTTATGACAGAATTTTATAAACGATATTCATATATACAAATTATAGCACGTGAAATCAATGCAAGTATAAATAAATAATTGACCATATGAATCCAAGTTTTTCTAAAGTATATTTGATTTCATAAATGTGCTTCTAGAAAAGGTGATGAATTAATTTTGAAATGGTATTCGAATAAATTTTTGTGTGGGATACAACTGTCTATGCTTTAAAAAAGAACAACTTGGTTATTTGATATCGTTAGTGCATAAGAAAGAGCCAACCCCCCCTCATCAAAATGACAGCCCAAAAAGAAAAACCAACCATACATACATGATTTTTAAAACTAGTTCTAAACCCTTTAAAAAACATATATCCATGAACATTTTCATGACACCGAAACATGTCGATAGATGAAAAATGATACGATGAATTATTTTGTATTTTTTTTTACAAAGTTAACTTAGCTGGCTTTGCTCATCAACAGGTTGCAGGTCATCAAAATATAACAATCACCAACACACCTCATAATATATTGTTCTATTATAATCACATACATGTACGATTGAATCGAGAACTTATTAGATCAAAAATTATAATTATTAGGGTTAGGACTCCACAAAAATAACTTAATTGTATTGTATTTAAGTTAATTGAATTGTTTTAAACCAAAAATAACTGAATTATTAATAGTAAAATTAGATTATATTATTCTTTAGTTAAAGTTTGAAAAACTGTATTGCAAATCGTTAATTGTTCACACTCGGTATGCTGAATTATAATTTCTCCTTCCTCTTAAATCCCATTCGGCCCACAAGCACCGATATACTTTTGATTCAATCACCATCAAGATTCAACCACCATCGAGATAGTCTAGTTAAATTCAAAAGTAGTGCAATTCAGTTCAAAATTAGTGTCGTTCAGTTCAAACGTAGTGCAGTTCATAAAACAATTCAGTTTATAACAATTCAGTTTATAACAGTTCAGATCATATTATAGTGCAGTGCAGTTCAGTCTATTAGAAGAAACAAAATAGTATAGTTTAGTTCGTCTGAACTATTTTTCAGTTCAAGCGAACTATTTTTTAGTTTAGTGCAGTTATTGATAGTGCAGTGCAGTTCAATATATTTTGCCTAGTCCTAATTAATCACGTATATTTGCTTTGAAACTAACAAATAAATTACAGTTATCTTAAAGGTTTATCGAAAAATGATGAAAGAAAAATATATTTAAATTGTTTGAATTACATTTTGTAATATCTTTATTTTATAATAAATTTTCTTCTCTTTTTACTAAACAAAATTTTTATGTTGTATTTGATATATTGGAAATTAAGTAGGAAAATAAATAAGAATGAGATGAAGATTTGGATTGAAAAAAAAAAGGACAGGTTAAAAACAAATTGGTCCAACTACTCCAACTACAGTATTTGTGGTGCTCATAAGAGAAAGAGGAAAAATTAGTTAAAAATACTAAGAGATAATAGTAAAGTTTTTTACCCTTGTTTTAATTTCAACGACCACAAATTTTATCTTCTCCTTCGCCATATGGATATTGAATAACCGTGGATTAAATAACTTAAAATGAAATAAATAAATAAAATTTTAAATACCCAGGGACAAATATGTAAATTCCTACGAATTACCGTGTTTTTTCTTCTCTGTTTTCTTTTAAAGCACACATATAACTATACATTCTTTTTCCCTCTGTTTTCACTTTATTTTACTTCAACCAAATAAAAAATTTTCACAATCTGTTTTGATTGAGATTCCTTTCTATTTCCGTCCTTTCTTTCAATAAAAAGGCAAAGAATTTTTAAATGATCAAATGTATTAACATGTTTTGTATTTTATTCAATTTATGATATTTTAACTAAACATTTATTTAATTCATCATTTTCTTTATCTAGATGCAATCTAGTCGACAAATAAGACTTAAATTTCACATGACAGATTAAATTAGAACTCGTGCGAAACTTATTTTACATGTTTGGTCACTTATATATATTTTTTAGCTACCATGTTATCAGTGAAAAAATATACACGAATCTTGTGAATGACTAATATGTTCTAAAAAACTTGATTGGTGAATATTGAAGTATTTAACTTATATGTTTTAATTTAAAGGTAAATGGTAAACTAGGAAGGTGTGAGATGTTGCGAATTTAGTTGTTTAGAAGATTAGAAATCTGAAATTTTTTTTAATGTATAAAAAGTGTGATACTTATGTCATGACATCATTAAGTTGTATTTTAAATATCAATTTAACACTAAATTAGTTACTAATTTTCATTAAATTATAAAATTTAGTAATAAATTCATGTTTTTTTTACGCATTTAGGTTTAACTCAACCTTTTCTTAAGAATTGAATTAACAATCTCACGTATTGGGGAACATTGATGATCATTTATCCTTTAATAAGCACTTTTAGTTTTATTTTCTTACCATGGGATTCTCAATAACCTTTTTTATACACTGTTATTTGTATTTTTAATAAAAATCAACAAATTAATATTCCATTTTTTTTTCAAAGACCAACAAAGACACGTTGTTAGTACACTAGATTAATACAGTTTTAAAAAAGCTTATAAAATAGGTAGCTTTTGTGATGACTACTTTGATAGTATTTTAATAAAAGAAACATGTTTTCCTTTTAATATTTGTGTAGAGATGTTACGCAATTATTTTTAAGCGGATAAAATATTCAATTACCAATCTGTAGTAATTTAAAATGATAATTTTGTTAATTGTTAAAAATAAAATAAAATACTTTAATATGCGAATGACAAAGAAATCATATGTATTTTCCTTAATAATAGTGCTAGTTGAAATACATGTTGAGTTAAAATTTAATATTATAATTATAAATATTTTCAAAGAAAATAATTTGCGGCGTTTTAAAAGGTAAAATTTTAAAGAGCACCACATATCAACATAAGATTAAATCGTGTCCACTATAATTAACTTGTCAAACTTAACTCGTGATCTTCTCTCTTCCATATGCTATAATATTTATAAAATTAATGAAGGAGAAAGAAAGAAATCACGTTATAAAAAATAATATACTTAATTAAAACTTAATTCTTTGATAAATTTAAATATTTTTAATTGAGTTTATATTAGATTTTATTTATTTTTTGTTTACTAATTACTAAAAAAAATATTTTTAAATTGATTTTTTACTATCTAATTTTTTTTAAATGATTGACTTAATTGTTATCTTACTTTATACCATGTTTAATTATCTTCATATATTATTTTGTATTAATATTTACTATGTAGGTATGTGATTAATTTGCACCAATGAAATAATAATTTTGTCCTTGTTTTTTTTTAATCTCGGTTACATAGTGATGCTTAGATATACTCATAATATTATTTTAACTAACTTTAGTTCAAATTTTCTGCATATATTAATAATATTATAACTTTTTTATAATTCAATATATAATTAAATTCAATATGTAATTAAATTTATTTGCAGTAAATCACATTTTATTTAAAATTAGTTACATTTAGTACAATTTTATTTTTATATAAATAGATTTTATTTTCTATTAATTTTGATTATAAGGCTAAATTTGTAATTTTCATTTTAATTTATCAAAATATATATTTTTTTATTTATCACAACCATGAAATTATTCACAAACTTTTCAATTACCTTTAATGGATTGTGGTGATTTTGGAATGGATTAAATAGTGAAATTTATGAAAATTTACGATTGATTTGATTGATATAACATATTAAAAAACAATGTTAATAGGTAAAAAAGTTATATTACCAAATTATCTCTGATATTAAAAGTAATATAAAATGATATATAAATAATTTTAAATTATAAAAAATTATAAAAACAAATATGATATTTTAACTAACTTTTAACCGACCACTCCAATCACTCTTAAATTATCACACCACTACAAAAAATCAAAATAGATAAATGAATGGTGATTGGAGTGGTGAGTTAAAAGTGGATGAAAAAGTATGTTAAAATATCGTTATCCTATAAAAATATAAAAAATGCAATATATTTGGTATGAAAAAAAAAATTAACATGAAAATAATTTATTTATATGGAGATTTTATTTTATTTTTAATAGTAATTTTATAAGTAGTAAATTTTTATTATAATAAAATAATGGAGATTACTAATCATTATTTGTCTTCCTTGTAATTGAAATTGTTCCAAGGACAAAACAATGATGAAAGAATCGTTCCACCACCGTGGAAAATCATTCTCTGGAATAGTTCCAAGCCAAGTGGAATCATTCCAAGTCAAGTGAAATTGTTCCAAGCCAAGTGGAATCCTTCCAACTAACGCAAAATCGTTCCAAGCAACATGCATCACCACATGGAATAGTTGTAATGCTTCATGTACTATATTTTCCTTGTCTGCACTGCATAAAGTTCACTTGCACAACAATAGCATGGCCTCTTCGTCTGCACTACATCAAGTGGATTTGCACAACAAGAGCATGGAAAACTTAAATGTGATGGGGTTATTTAGTAATTTATACTACATCACCCTCGAGTCTTACCATGTATAGCAAGATTGCATTTTGAATGAATCCTGCTAATCATCGCTCGATAACGCCCTCTATCACTTCTAAATTAACATGAAAGTCACCCGGTATTCCTCACTTCCCAATCATTTTGTAGAGTAAATATGTGCAAAAGAACATAATGTTAATATTAGATGAAAGTGAATGAAAACGAAGAAAGAAACAGAATGAACGTCTAAGTATGGTGTTAGAAGATAGTGAAACAAGTGTAGAGAATTTAAACGCTAAAATAAAGGTAGAATGATATTAAAAAGGAAGTCAAGTCAAAATTGAATTGAATAAAAATAAAATAAAAAAATGAATACCTAAATATATTATAGGGTTAAATATGTTTTTGGTCATTCAAATTTTAGTGAAATTTAAAATTAGTCCTTCTTGAAATCTTAAACAAATTTAGTCTCTTATATTTATAAATATGTGGATTTAGTCCTTTAAACATTTTTTTAAAGTTTATTTGACGTTCAAACGCGTTTCTTATCTAACATTAAAGCGAATATGTGTCAAGCTGTGTAAACAAACTAAAATACTAAAATAAAACGTGTTTGAATTGTCAAATAAACTTAATAAAAGTTGATTAAAAGGACCACATCCACTAATTTACGGAGTTAATAGACTAAATTGGTTTAAAGTTAACAAAATATACAAAATGTATATTCTCTATTCCATTATTTAAATGTTTGTAATTTTTATATACTAACAAATGGTTTTCGCCATCATATTTTAGATTTCATTTTACTTTTCTCCTTGATTTGTTTACACTCATTTAATGTTTTTTTATTTTCACTTCATTTTCAATCTCATACACTATAGTACAATCTCTCACTTATTCCATAATTTCTCAATTATCCCATAATGTGTTAAAAATATTAAATCATACAAATTCAATTAAAACTATACAACTTTTGTAATGCTCAATAACTATAATTAAAAATATCCAAAAATATTGAAATTTAAAATTTAATTAACCCAAAAATAAAATTACCAAATTAAATGAAAACCTTGGCGTAGGACTCAAGTCCAATGCACGAACCATGGAGAATATTTGCTGGGCCGAAAATGCAACAAAAGTGTCCCTATTTTCTAAAACGACGTCGTCTGCGCGCTCTAAAAAACCAAACAAACACCCGCTTCCTCACTCTGTTATTATTACAGGCACAGCCGGTACCGTACGGTAATGATGTTGATGCAAACCAAAAAGCTGTTTCCATTCAGTCAGTGTTTCTTTTCGTATTTTTTTTTTCACTTTTTAGAACAATCACAGTATTAATTATATCATATTAATCATAGTTGCTCCGCTGCATTCTTCTGTCGATTTCGAAGGTGAGGGAGTGGAAATCTGAGAGGGTTTCGCGGCAGCGGCAATGGCAGAGCAGAGTAACGTCTGGAGCTGGAACGTCATGGGCTTCGACCCGTGGAAATCAACGTCGACGTCTCATTCGCCGGAGCAAAACGATCAGAAACCATCTACACCGTTTGCGAGGAGAAACTCCACCTCCTCGGTTCTTTCGCACTCCGTGGCTTCCAAAGTTGAGGAATTAAGAGACAAGGTTAAGGTAATGCGTTATCATTTCCACGTGTATCGCATTCTTCTTCTTTGGAATTCGGCAACTAAAAATGAAATTACGACGTCGAACTATTTCGGCGAGAGTTCCAGTGGTTTCTGCTTCCGCATCGATTATATACGCACTTTGAATTTCATGATTTTTTGGAGAATTTTAGTGACTGTTAGTTGAGAGGGTTTGACTGTGAAGTAGTTTTGGAATCGGAAGAGTATTTAACTTGTTGTATAGGAAATTGTTTGCCTTACTCGACCTTGAACACTTTTTTGATCCTTCCATATTTCAAAAAGGAAAAACAAAACAAAAGAAACGGCGTGTTGACGAAAGAAGTAAGAGTTACCTGCTTAATAAGGTTTCATTTCTAAAACTTGTCTCATTGTGTGTGATGCATTTGGAAGAAGATAGCCAAATACACGCTTTTTATTGTTGCCTTGAATGTTTCCTCTTCCAGTCGAAAGCTGTTTGTGTTGTGTTGGGCAACAAGATAGGGTTTACAGAGGGAATGTGAGTTAGGAAGGATTCACTGTCCTCATCGAAACTGGCGTGTCAGAGTGTCTAGAACATACTCCTAGGTGGTAATTTATCACAGTAGTTGCTTGAAAACTACGTCAAGCAGTTTCAGTCAGCCTAATTAAGATTCCAGGATCAATCAACATTAATTAAATTAGAGTATTCAGATTACAAAGGAAAATGTGTGGAGAGAAGGGATTCGCTGTCCTTACTGAAATAGGTGTATCAGAGTGTTTAGAGCATAGTCGTTGGTGGTAATTTCTTTCAGCAGTTGCTTGACTATATGAATCAGGTTCATTCGGATTAAATTACGATTCCAGATGAAAATGCCAATTTTTTTCTTTTCCTGATAGTTTTATTGCATGGTTTGAATGAAGGTGGACGTCTGGCTTCTATACGTTTTTTGGTCTTCAAAATCTGCATTGAATCTCTTAGAGTGAGGAGATTAAAATATCATCTCAATAAGTGCCTGAACTGGATAATATAAAATACCTAGCATTTATTTTATCGAAACTATCACTTGTCTAATATTAATGTAAATGACAATGTAAAAATATTCTGCCAATACAAATAGTTTCGAGCTAGTTTGTGGATTTTTTAGCAAAGATGTAAAATCAAACTTTTTTCTCTTTAAAATTTGTGCTAAATCAATAGAAATTCAATACATAAAAGCACATTATATTATTTTCTGAGCAAAAAAGATGTTATCTATCCACAAAAAAATGTGTATAACCTTTTCTACTTGTAGTAGTGCTTAAATTTTCCTGCATTTATGGTAAACTTTTTCTACGTTCGAGTTTAAATTATTTTTGAATGGTTCATACCATTCCATGTTTGGTTGGGATTATTTTGGAAAATAATTGCTGTCTTTTTGACAAACTTTCTTAGGAAATTGTTTGAAAATGATTATTTTCTGAAAGTACGAAATATATAGTAGTATGATAACATTTTCCCTAGGAACAGTGATTCCAGATTCAATAATATGCGAAAATGATTATTTTCTAAAACACTCTTTATTTGAATTGTGCAAAATTTGCTTATTTGTTACTATATGCACATAAAACAAAACTAAATGGTTATGTTGCTGTTTTTTTCCTTAGTAATTGTAGAAAATTGAGTAATTACTTGTCTCTTTGGCTAGCAATATCATGTCATCAGAGTCTATGAATTACATTTTTAACTTTTATTCATACACTTTGGTAACTAAGAAGTGTTAATTGGAGCAGTTCAGATTACGTAGTGGGTGAAGTTCTCAATGCACAATAGAGAATGTAGTTCAAAATACCTTGGAGGGGGGTAATGAAGCAAACTATTGATAAAACAAAATATAAACTTGATGGGGGCATAAAGTCTCTTATATTCTTGAGTGAACTTTAACTTAACTGGAATATTGCAACTAGTTATGATTTTACTGCTTGGTAGTTCTGTAATGAAGGAGGAAAAAATGTGGTCTTTCAGTTTCAATATTATGAATTTAGATGGTAGGTATGTTTTTGGGAGAGTCTGTTAGACCAATAATAAGAACTTTGGAAGATAAAAAATTTAAGATTGTTTTCACTGCTAATTCTGAAGGTTTGACTATTTGATGTGCAAACAGAGAACAAAGTTCTTTATGTAAAACAGAGTATAAGTTATCCTCTTCTGGATTACACAACGTCATGCATAAAATTTAAGAGAAAAATACTGTGTCGAACAAATTAATGTGAAGATGACTCTTAAACAATCCGTAATTGTGATAAAACTTGGTTGGAGAAGGGTACATTACTTAATGTTTTGCAAATACTTGGGTATGATTGGGTTGATGGAGAGTTTGAGCCAGTTGTTGTAGCCTGGTAGGTATTCGGTCCAGAACTCCATGCTGCCATGTACCAAAGAAAAGGATGATTAAAAAATGCTTTTTTTTTTTCTGGAGTATCTTTGATACGATTCAAAACCAATTTTATGTTCTTATAATTACTAGCTAGTTTTGTTGGTTGGAATATATATTTTTATGTGGTCTGCTCTCCTACTTGATCTTTGTGGATTATGGAAATTTTTGTTTTAGACACACGTTAACAATTACACCAGGTATTTTGCACAGCTTGCAAGAAATGACTACCAGCAGTTAAGACAAGAAGCAAGTGAACTTCAAGAATATTCAAATGCAAAACTTGACCGAGTGACACGTTATCTTGGTGTTCTTGCGGAGAAAGCCCACAAGTTAGGTAACACTAATTTGGCCCACTTGTGGTTCTTTATATATTCAGCTAGTTTTGATATTTGTCTTTTTTATTATTATTTCTTTTGGTTGATTCGGTCATTTATATACTCAGATAAACAACTTAAATAAATGCTTGCTCAGGCAGATTTCATTCAATTAAGCTCCACAGTTATGAATGTATAAGAATGACAACCAGAAATGTCAGCTACGCAGTATTATTTGTTATAACTCTGGTGATGACATCAGTGTAATACCAATAGCAAAAGCCTGAATACACAGATCTTATGTGAAATTCTGAATTCCTTGGAAAATCATGTCAATTTGGCAATTGCACATAATATATTCTAAACTTACATGTCAAAGTTATTATAGATATATAAAATAATATGTAGAATGCAAATTTTATTTTGTTCCAATGTATATATATAAAATATACAATTTAACATATATGGGATTTGCAAGTATACTGATGCCATTTTTTTAGTTGGAGTCCATTCATAGCATATGACAAAATATCCAATAATCTCTTTTTACTTTGATTTATTCATAATGGGTTTGTTATACTAATTTAATATTTAACCATGGAAAGAAATATTTCTCTATTTGGTTGCTACGCCATTTCATTTTTAACAAACATTTCAATCACTGTCTCTGCAGATTATTGTCCTCTATTTTTTTAATCTCCTTGGGCTTTAACTTCACAACTTTCTTTGTTGATACAATACAAGTTTAACTAAGGGTATGTTTGGACAAACTTTTATATAAACACTTCTAGAAGAGAAAATTAAAGAAAATAATGAAATGAGCTTTTCGATAAACTAAAATTAGCTTATGCACAAGTTAAAAATAAGAATTTAGAAAAACTATATGAGAGTGCTTTTAGAAATTAGTTTATCAACTAATTGACTTATGAAATTTTTTTCTCTTAGAAGCGCTTCTAGAAGCCTGTCTAAATATGGCCTAAATAATTCATTAGTAGATCACTTTCACTTTCTCAATCCGAATTATGAATTGCAGTTCATTAAAACCTATCCTTTAGATAATTTGTTGCAAAAAAAATTCAAGTCCCATTTTTTCTAAAGATAGTGCCAAAATATATAATATAAGTAGGGCGATCTTCACTTTACAAGTTAATTTTATAGGATAAAGTTATGCCTAAACCACTTTCTGAGATGGGACAAGAGTCTATCCTAGATCCATTAAAAAAGGATCATTCACCATATTATACATGTACCAAGTCCAATAGTGTTGCATGTAACAGTGTGTAGGAAAAACCCAAGGTCTACATTGTCTAGAGATAGTGCTAAAATACATAATATAAAGGAAACACCACTTTACAAGTCGATTTTATATGATTGAGTTATAGCTAAACCATTTCCTAAGAATTTGAAATTGAGAATATGAAATTGAATCACTCTATCATTTACCTACACCAAGTTCAATAACCTTAAATGAAAACTAAATGAACAATGGTATGAAAGAAAGAGAAGTAGGGCAAATCACTGAATTTGTGCTCTGCGTCACCCAACACCAGATCTATCTAATGAATCTTGGATGGCATAATCATTCTAGAACCCACTCCTAAGCAGCAAACTCAAACTGGATTCACCATGCACATTGTGCCATCACCTTGTTCTTTTGCCAATAAAAAAATTATTGAAGCCTTTGACTACAACATCTAGCTCATCTCTCTTTCCTCACCAACTTCGTCTACCTCCGACAATTGGGTCTCCAAGCTGAATGCTAGCTACCTCTTCTTCTTCATCAGCATCAACAACTTTGTTAGCTGTAGTGTCATCACATAGTAGATTAAAAAGTCATGGATGGAAAGTGGAGGAAGTTTTGGGTGATGGTTGGATAAAAGTTTCCTATAATATCCTTAATTAAATTATTTAAAATAAGAGTGATGATTGTATAATTGTCCTATATTTTTGGTTTTGGCTATTAAAGCATTCCAACTAAAAAATGGGTATGACTGTATTAGCAAATCCCTCCATACCAATATGTTTGTGTGTATATGTTAAGGTATATATAATTATATATTCAAACTAACAAAAGATATATCTAACTCCTAATATGTTCAAATCTGATACTGATACTGCGGCAAAATATGAATTGGTGCATTAGAGCTTATTCTCTTAAATCTAACTCCTAGCAAGTTCAAACCATATCAAACATGGCTTAAAGCAGTTTTATCTGAGGCATGTTTACTTTCAGTAGGCATGAGATTTATTTTTTGGTAAATATGATGTTCTGTGCAACAGCAATAAATGTAGTGGATGCATATCTAGTTGCATTAATTTCTTGAAGTACTTGAAGTTATGTGAAATTTGTATGTACCTACACCTACCATGTCTTTTCTTTTTAAGCCATTATGCTGATGGTTTTCTATTTTGAATTTTGTGCTTCATCTGTGAATGTCAGATCAAGCTTCCCTTGAAACTGAGGCAAGAATATCTTCTGTGATCTATGAAAAGAAGAAATTGTTCAATGACTTATTGACATCTAAAGGTGATTGCTATATGTAGTTTCTTTACTATTGTTGGCTTCTTTGTATTGACTTTGTTTTTGGTCCCTCTACAATTCTATTTGTGTATTATGTAATATGTAATATACATCCACTGTAATTTAAGTTGTTAACTACATGGCCCCTCTACTTTTAAGCATACTAAAGTGGATGTTTTGCTGAACTGGAAAAAAGGTCTATTTAGCTGTTAGATATGGTTCTATTATTTGCAGGTAACATAAGGATATTCTGCCGAGCTAGGCCATTATTTGAAGATGAAGGTTCCTCAGTTGTTGAATTTCCAGATGATTATACCATACGAGTAAATACTGGAGATGAATCCTTGTCTAACTCAAAGAAAGAATTTGCATTTGACAGAGTTTACGGACCTCATGTTGGACAGGGTAAAATGGTTCTATTTTATGTTACTTTATTTTGGTTGCAGGAGGAGGGACTGGGGGGGCGTCAAAATCCTGGTGCCGGTCTGCTTTGCTTCTTGCTTATATTGCCTCATATCTTATGTTTGCAGCTGAGTTGTTCAGTGATGTTCAACCAATGGTGCAATCAGCTTTGGATGGATATAATATTTCCTTATTTGCATATGGACAAACACATTCTGGAAAAACACACACTATGGTTGTTCTTTCTGTCTTTCGCTGTTTGCTGATTGTTATCCTACTCTTTCAAAAGAAATAGATACTTGGATGAGGATCAAGAATTCAGTGTTGATATAAAATTGAAATACCTCCCATTTGGGTGAACTTAATTATTTATACATTAATAATGCCTGATAATTTGCATCTGCAATGTTCATTCATTGTTCTCAGGAAGGATCAAGCTATGATAGGGGTTTATATGCTCGTTGTTTTGAGGAGTTGTTTGATTTGTCCAACTTGGACACAACTGCTACTTCTCAGTATACATTCTGCGTTACTGTTTGTGAGCTCTATAACGAGCAGGTCTCTTTCTTTTAACTTCCTTTATAACCCTTTCTGGATTAGTTTGACTTTGGATTATAAAGGTTTTCACTGCTCTTTTTATGTGCTTACAGATAAGGGATCTGATCTTGGAGTCGGGGAAAAACTTGCCTAAACTGTGTTTTGGTTCACCTGAATATCTCATAGAACTAATGCAGGAAAAAGTTGATAACCCTATGGAATTTTCTAGGGTTTTGAAAGCTGCACTTCAGAGTCGAGGAAATAATCCATTAAGGATTAATGTTTCTCATTTGTATGGTCTCTGGCCTATATTATGCATGGCTATATTGTAAAATGGCTTTATAATTTCTATTTAATGTTTCATATGATTGATTACTATTGATAGCATACTTTCTCCAATGGAGCTGGTGATGTCAATGCACAGATCTGCTTTTGTTATATGATACAATATACTCTCACCATTCCTATTGATAACACCTCATTACCTAATTCACAATGATTAAGGAAAGTGGTTAAGTTAGCTGAGGAAAATAAATTTGTCTTAAATTTATATTTTTGATCCAAAACTATATTGTCTAATTATTTGCCTGTACAATCTCTCTTTTTTAATGAGGGACATTTTAGTCCAAAAATAATCAATGGAAGAGGCATTATGAATTGAATCTTATAAAAAACACCACTTCATATTTGGGTCTTATAAATAGAAATAGAGGGATTAATATAATATGCTAAACATTTTTTTTAGCTTCTAGTTTTCTTTCTACACATTGGACTTTTGACTAATTTAAGTAATATTAGGAAACAATAAATATTGAAGGCTGTAAAATTTAGATATTCGGGCTAAGTTAGCAACAATATTGATTAGTTTAGCTATGTCTTAATCTTTCTCTGAATTTATCACTGCCACTATAATGGTTCTCTCAGATAGATTCTTGAGGTTGTTACCATTTTGATATTGGTGCTATCAGATTAGTGAATTTCATTTTATGCCTTGTATTTTCAGGATTATTACCATACACATATTTTATAACAATTTGATCAGCGGTGAAAACTCATATAGCAAGCTGTCTCTGGTTGATTTGGCTGGAAGTGAAGGTTTGATATCAGAAGATGATAGTGGTGAGCGTGTCACAGATATGCTTCATGTTATGAAGTCACTTTCAGCGTATGCCTTTTTTCATAATGTTTTTTAAACTCTTCAAAATTTTCTTCCCTATCAACTTTGTATTTATTAGCTTAGTAGTCAGCAGATGTTCTTTGTTCGCCCATGTAAAGTTAATGTCAAATGTCATTTCTCTCGGTATACCACCTGTTAGAATTATCCGAGTCTTACTTTTTGTTGCTTTTGAAAATGTATTTACAGGCTGGGAGATGTATTATCTTCTTTGACATCAAAAAAGGATGTTATTCCTTATGAAAACTCAGTGTTGACGAAACTATTTGCGGATTCTCTTGGTATTATTATTTTTCTTTTATTTTATTTTAGTAAGCTTATGGAACATCTATATGGTTTTAAGTTATTAGACACATTTTTGATTCTTGATTAAAAATTACAACAGAAATTGCACGTGCCTCTTAAAATGCTAATAAGTTTAATATTTTGGTGTGATTTTTTCGTTTTATTATAGTTTCTATTCAATACTTAGATACTTTGCATTGTTTTTGCTGTAACTCTTCGTTCTCTAATTGGATTGTTGTTACTATTAATTCAAACCATCTCCACTTCAAGTGGCACCTGTCTTGTTCTGACTTGATTTGTTTGTTTTCTGGCTTATTTTGTTAAGTGTATTGAAGCGTATGTAGTCTCTTGGTAGTGTTACCATTTTTTGTAATCTCTGTTTTTTATATTGATTAGAATTTATGGAACTGTTTCTTGATTATAATTTTGGCTTTTGGAATCTGTAAGCGGAAGATTTTTAGTTGTGTGCTTAGTAAATAAAGACACCTTTTTCTCTTTTCAAAGTATATCCCAGCAAAAGGAAAGATTTTGTTAAATGTTCGAGAAAATCTGACAGGGACTTGGGTATTATGGGGTGCCTCAGTCCTGCATTAAGGAGTATGAATGGCTTGGCGAAATAATTAAGTGACTTGGATTTGGTTCTCACCCTTGACGGCTAGCTTTTAAGGGAGGGTTCTCCTAGTGTTTGGGTGGTTATCGGTTTGGTTGCCAGTGTCTTAGAAAGGACTGCCTTGGAAGGTTTGACCAAAAAGACCGAGTGAAGTGCTGCAGAGTGTAGATGTTGGTATGTCTGCTCTCAGGAGTGGTGTTATGGTAGGGACTTAGGTATTATGGAGTGCTTAAGCCTCACATCTAGAGATGCAACATGGGATGCTCAGGGGGAGTGCTTAGTCTCAACATACCCTCCTACAATATTATAAAAGAGATTAAAAGTTGATAATTGGATGGAATTTCTCTCATAATTAAGAAATCTGTAGTCAATTCCATAGTTATTTTGAGGAGAACAGCGGGCTCCTTAACTGTGATTCTTGGGAATGTAATATTATTGCAGTCACAATTCTTCCTCCATTTGATATCACCAGATGACTCCGTTAGACATGTAGTCAATGTTAGTAAAAGTGTTCCTAGTATGCATAAAAGATTAATGTTGTGGGACCTAAATTTGGCAATCCATATATGACACTTTTTATTGTGCCTAACTTTGGCGCCACCATGTTTCTAAAGTGAATTTCTGATCTCTGGAAGGTTACAGTCGTGAATGGTCAAAATCTCAAATGAAAACTTTAGCTCGTATAATTTCCATCAATTTTCAAATTTAACTTTATAAAATTGATCTCACACTTACAAATAATTTCCCGTAGTTCTTTCCCCCATTTTCATCATAAACAAAATCAATTTGGTCCCTGCTAAATATATTAACATTAAAAAAATGGAGCATCTAGATGTGTTCCCAATGAACATTAAGAAGACTGTTGAGATGTAATATTTTATTTATCATGTATGGGATCCTTTCTTTAGGGTTAGGGTTAGGACTGGGCCTTGACTCTTTGTATTCTGCTTACTATCTTCTTATATAAACAGTAGTAAAACAGTAA
>Ga0214543_1003428_pt1 | contig 30763 bp, 17 predicted proteins | sample CNSS2metaG_FD_160094 | JGI IMG/M metagenome (GOLD analysis project Ga0214543, IMG submission 160094) | Root nodule microbial communities from cowpea collected in UCLA plant growth center, Los Angeles, California, USA - CNSS2 | ecosystem: Host-associated > Plants > Roots > Nodule | place: USA... | reverse complement strand
CTGGCCCGGATTTTTTTTTTTTTTTTTTTTTGTGCTGGAACTTGATTTTAATTTATTTTGTAAATTTTGGAATAGGAAATATCTTTACATGTTTAGTTTATTTGGCATTTGGGTTGCTTCTGATTGGGCTCCTGGTATCATGTTTAGAATGATAGAGAATGAGACATATGATGAATTTCATGTATTACAATTATGCAGTCGAACATATATTTATGTCAACAGACAAATACAAGCATAATTACGTTACATTTATATACAATCACTCTGATTAATCATAATTAAATATGTCACATGACATATAATAGGCTGTATTTTTAATTATTACTATAATTGCATTATTTCTATCAACATCCATAACTTTTATTTCAGTTGGTGCTAAAATGTTTTAGGCCCTTTTAGTTTATTCATTACTAGTAACTGATAAAGTTGATCTCATTGATTTGTTATATGTAGGTAACTGGCTCCAAGTTGTGGCGACAAGTAGGAGAGTCTTTCAACCCCCCAAAGTAAGGCCTAAAGTATAATTGTTTTGTAGTTCTTATTAAGCTTTCGTAGCCTCATCATATTGAATTTCTGCTATTTACTGTCACCGATGAATTCTTTGTAGTTTTCTGAGTTGTTTATAACTGTTTCTTATTAACATGGGCAATTTACTTTCTAAAACATCAAGTGCTGAATTGCATTTTTGACCCTCCCACCCACCTCCACTAGTTTGGACCCTGTCATGTGTGATTTTATTCCCCATAAAAGTTTGCAAGCCAGTCAGTCCCCCTATTATTATAAGATATCACATATTAACTTCCAATTGTTAATAGAATTAGTTGATCTGCCTGGCAGTTTTGCAATGTGACTAGTCATTGTGCTGATTTGGATTAATTAGCCAATCACAATTCACCACATCAGAATAAATTGTTTAAAGAAATTAATAATGTAATTATTGATAATATCGTTTGTTGAAAACATGAGTAGGTGTGATTATGTTGGAAAATAAAAATTATCTTCTATCTGAATTGCCTTGGAGTTTCTGAATCTTGGTTGTTTAGATTTTTGAGAGTTGAATGAATGGAGAAATCAAGTGGGGGATTCTCAGATTCAATGACATGTCAACCGGTGGTGACGAAAAATTATCTGAACCTTTCTCTCTAATTTACACTGCAAGGATGTTGAGAGAAGATGTGAAATATCTACCCTGTTCCCCTTTGGTTCTTGCACCTTGCCCATCATCTAATAAGTTTTCTAATATAACAGAACTCATCACATAACGTGTTGTTGTAGACAGCAAAACCCATTACCTAAATCCATACAGTTTGCTGGTAATAAGACTGCAAATTTGAATGAGTATACAGTATGCAGTTTATGCATGTAGAATTGCCTTTAACATCATTATCAGATTCTGAAACTATATCATGCAAAATTTTGCTTGGATGTAGAATCTGATATTTGTTATTTTATAGCTCCAAGGACAGGTTTGTGGTAGTTGACTGTAAATGCTAACCATACAAGTGTGTATAATATAAAAATGACAGTAAACACCAACCATACACGGTCAACATGGTGCAGTTCAATCCCAGATTTGACTAAACCATGAAGCTCTCTCTCTCTCTCTCTCTCTCTCTCTCTCTCTCTCTCTCCTTCTCTCTCTCTTATTCTACATATATACATCAATACCAGATTGCAGAGTTTGTGAGCATGTATTAGTACAAAATTAACCATATACCATTGATATAACGAATCAAATCAGAACCATATTGGTTTGAACTTATTATGAACCGTATCATTGGGCCAATATGAAGTAACTTAAGCAAAACCAAACAGAAGATAGCAATAGCAGATACCATAAATTGATCCATTACAGTTCAGAATACCCAAAGAAACACTTCAAAATAAGATTGAAATTGATTTTTAATGGCTTTAGTGGTTGTCTCTTTGTAGTAAATTTTAATTATCAATGCGCATTCAAAATGACTTGATTAAAGAAATTAAATCTAGTAATTACCATCTGAAAATATTTACTAATTACTAATTAAACAGCTGTCAGATAGATGCAAGGAAACAAATTATATTTACATAGGTAAAATATGGAAATAGGGAATATTTCAACAACCAATACATGCAAAAGTTGATCTTAACAGACTACTTATCCTTAGTAATCTAGTCTCTTAGAGGTGCAAACACTTGTCCACCAAGCATGGTCCACTTTGTCAAGTGCTTTCACTATTTTTGGAGAAATATCCTATGCCTAATCTCATGGGAAAACCCTAGGAAATTGGGTCTTTGGTTTCTGTTCTCAATGTTAGCAGACACCAAAAGGTTGGCATAAGGATATCCTTGTGTTTCATGTCATGAGGTATAATTTGATCTTAAGTTCCTTTAATTTTTGTTAATCTTATAAATTATTTTATCTTTGTTCCTTTAATTATATTTAGTATAACTTTTTTAATCTCAAATTCCTTTTTTCACTAAATGTAGTGTCAAATAATCAAATGGATTTCTAATATGGAATTCCATTGCCATGTCTGTTAATTATTTTATCTTAACTTAACAGATGGCTCATTTGCTTAATTTTAAAAGGGTACTTGATTGACTTGAATAATATTAGGGGAACAAAGACCACATCTGTGCCACATACTAAGGGTTCCAGAATGCAAAAGCCAAAATATTTTTTCTTTTCACAACAATTCATTTTAAAAAAAGTATCACTCTGCTCAGTTATATTGAATTTTTTTCTTGCAGGACATGCACTACAGTGTCATGGACATTTAGAATCTTTTATGAGAAGGTAATTGGTGGAGTGAACTTATCTCTAATTATTATAAATACTTCATCTTTTTAATTGTAATAATTGATAAATTAGAATTGAGTTAAGTTTTGATGATTGGAATTGGCAATTGTTTTTTTTTTTCTGAAATAACCAGTGAGCATCAGTTTTAGTTTGAATTGATGTATATTTCATGCCTCTAAATGTAAAAGATAGGAAGTGTGTATCAATTAAAAGAAGACAGCTAACTTATCTCTTCTTCCACTACTTGTGTTGTCTGTCATAGGACTGAACGCCTATTAAACTAAAACCAAGATTTGCCATCATTATCTGCTTTTATCCCTTCAAATATTTCAGCTGTGATTTTTGTTGCCTTTTCTTAGTCACTTGTATGATCTTCTGCTTTCCTTTATCCTGAACTGGACATTTGGACAGGCACTTTTAGAGTATGAAAAGCATAAGAGAGAGACTGGGGAGCTACAACTCCCTGTTGGATCATTCCATCAATCTCCAAATGTGGAAAAAGAGGTTTGTATAATGTTCTTTCTTTTTCTATCCCTTGTGTTCCTTGATTTCATAGGTTCACAAGAAGATTACTTTTATTATATAAGATCATATGTTGTTTTCATTTGTCATGTGAACTTGAATAAAGCTCCTTCTTTTGTTAGTTATGCTCCTATTTTGCCTGAGACACAAAGGTTGAGGAGTGAACTGTGTACTAAATTTGAACAAAATGGCTGCTGGAATGAAAACATTAGGCTTTTACGGTTGTGTATGAAACAAAAGAAATAGTCTAAAGTCCTGGGTTTTTGTTGGTACAATTCATTAGGAAGTTAGGAAACCAGTGATGGGGGTGTTTCTTTTATTGTCGATGTGGCTAAAAACTTTTGAACTTTACCATTAAAGAGAAGAAGTAGAAACAAAAAAAAAAAAAAAAAATTGGCACAGAAATTATCCATCAACAAAAGCTGTTATCATACTAATTAATTTAAGATACTGAAAAGGAGAAACCAAAATAGTTGCCAACAATGCCGAAAATTGCAACCATTGTTGGTGATGCTGTCAACTATGGAAGGATGCTCTGACTTCTGAGCATCTAAAAAGACCTCAATTTGTGACGTCTAGATTACATCAAATGATAAGCAAGGAGAATTTTTACGGAAAAGAGCATTTGAAACATGACTTCGAAGCATGTAGCAACATTTCAACCTCTACCATCTGTTTGTATATATCAAATAATGAGTTTCTTTTTCAGACTACTGTTTACCAGGCTCCAGGATCAGGTAGAGCACGAAGGGATGCAGCAGCCCGTGCAATGCAAGGTTGGCATGCTCAGCGCCTTCTTGGATATGGTGAGGTTGCTGAGCCAGCTACTAAGGTCTGTTGAGACCTTTAAAATTACATTCTTATCCTTTTTATCATTTTATTGTTCAGTGTAACTCTCTCTTATAGCAATGTATTTACTACTGGGGTGTTTGTCATGTCTTGCACAGGACAAGAGCTTCAGTTCCACACCAAAGCGTGAAAAGAACCTAAAAAGCATCGGTATGCTCACTACTAACATCACCGACTTTCTCTGAATTGATTACCTCATTTATTTATGCTTCAATGAATTAGGTATGATTAATAAACAGAGGACGCCAGCTGGTTTGGAGCATGCTGAGAAAGCTGCAAATATAGAAGGAGATAGGCAGTTAAGTTACTGGTCTTTTCTGTTAATTAACCTGTAGTCCTGTGCATAGATTCATTATCTCTGTTCACTGTTGGTTTCTCCCTCCACAATCATTTTTTAATTCATGGTATTGCCCACCCATCCCTTTTATCTTGAAGTACAATTAGTACTATTGAGTAAATTCTTTTTGCTGTTACACAATCAATAAATGCTGTTTTTTCTGTTAGATTCATCGGTTTTCAGCAAAATAAAATAAGGAATTAACCAGGACAGGCTGGGGCATTTTAATGATACTTCACTATACATATCTTATTCGAGTCCTTGGAAACATCTGCATCCTTTTTTTCCTCAAGGTTTCTGCATCTATGTCCTTCCTAACGAAGGTTTTCTGAGCCAAAACACAGACAAACTGACAAAGTGAATATAGCCTGGGAGATCCTTTTGGCATTTTCTGTCAGTGAGGATTCCTTTCATATTTACTGATTCCCCAATCAAATCAACCACTTAAATTCCCTACTTTCAATCTGAAAAAGATACATATGCTCACTGATATTTGTTCGAAGTTCCAGTCCACTTATTAGATCAAGGCTAATCGAGTTTTTTATTTGTTAGATTGGTCACACCAGTGGTGGACATTGGACCCCCAGCCGACTGGGTGAAGATCAACGTACGGGAAACTGTAAGTCAGTTTGATTTTATTATTTATCTAATTTATGTCCTTTTTCATGTATCACAATGCTAAATTTTCTATCCTATTAATAGACTTTAATAAATTTTTTACCGTTTTCTGTATTTGTGTCCAGAAAGATTGTTTTGAGGTGTATGCCCTAGTTCCCGGGCTCCTTCGTGAGGAGGTAAGAACCGTGGCTCCTTGTCTTTATCCATAGTTATTTTTATCTGGAAAAACTGGCATGATATTTGGGTACTTTATTCTGTTGGTGAAACATATTAAAGCTTAACGTCAAAGTCGTGCTCCTTAGTTATTTAACAGTGACACTTGATTAAAATAATTATCAAATCCTTCAATTTATTAAATTGTAGCCTAGATTGTTTCATAAGCGTAACTGTATAAAATGGGATGGGATATACTGTTGTTTTTGGATGCCTTATTTTGACGAGGTAAATTCTGGCAGCATAGCTTTATAAATGTTTCGGATAATTTGACTTCATTTGTCCTGTAAATAATAAAACCTACTTATATATAATGATTGCAAAAGGTTCTGTCTGAGCAATGATGTATTAGCCCTTCATTTTTGTGAAAAGCACCGATATTGTAGCCCATTAAAGAATCCAACTTCTAAAGACTGGATACAATCTTGTTTGCTCATTTTGGAAACAAACTCACTTTAAATGAGTATTGTCATTGATTATGGCTTCTTTGGGTTCCACTTTTATTGTTGACCTTGTTATAACAAATCCAGGTGCGAGTCCAATCAGATCCAGTTGGACGTCTGGTTATAACTGGTACGCCAGAACACATTGATAATCCATGGGGAATTACCCCCTTCAAAAAGGTAAAGTACCTTTTCTTGACAGAGATGTTGGTATATTACTGTTTTCAGAAGGATATTATGACATTGAGAGTAAGTTAGGACGTAGCATCTTAACTGAAAGATATCTACTGAAATTTGCTGTTTTTTCAGGTAGTGAACTTACCTGCAAGAATTGATCCGCTTCAGACATCCGCTGTTGTTAGTTTGCATGGTCGACTATTTGTACGGGTTCCCTTTGAGCAGGGAGCTGTATGAATCTTCTCCCTTGAATGCTTGATTTGTGAAATCTCATCTTAAGGGGTTAAAATTAAACATTCAGGGCGAGTTTATGCTTGCAAATACTGAAGCCCTGTTGGGTTAGTCGAAACTACCAACTACATTACCATTTTTTCTGGTAAAAAATACCCAATTTCTCTAGTCCAGTATGCTAGAGTTTTCCCATCAAATGCCTTATTATCCTTATTCGAAAAATTGGACATTCTACCTCTTTTTAGTTATTTGCTGCCGCATTTTCTAACATTAACTAGAGTCCAAAAATACACGGTATAGTTGATGTCTTCCATTTGCGTGTGGATGCGTACAGAATATGCATTTACGATTACGCACCCATCCAAATGTAATATCGTATCTTAAGATTTTAGTTCGTTTTTTCGGCGTGTCTTCTTAAGTACAAAACTATCTGATAATCGAAGCAGTAAAAATTGATATTTAGACAGTCAGAAAATAAGACCTTATGATTTTATATAATATTTATAAGTCAGATTTAGAATCATAATATAACATGATTGGTAATATTTCGAATAGAATTGTAAATAATGTAAATTGTCATTTTTTTAAAATTTTCTGTTGCACTATTTGTTTATAATTTTTTGTAAATAATTAAAATTTTATATTATTTTATCAGTCATACAATTATTTTTCACCTAATTAAATAAAATATTAATATGAGTAAAAATTATTTTTTAATAAAAAATTAATATAATTAAAATACAATTACAACATATCACATCATTTCTCAATTAAAATTTAATATAATTATAATTTTTTTTTTAATCTTGCACTCACAATTTTGTAAGGACCTAATAATATTCAGTATTTATTAATTATAATGTTTAGTATTTATTACTTCACGTATAATTTTGACATAACTATTTATTATTTGTTGTATAAATTAATTTATATTAATGACATTTATGAAGATCGATAACAAATTATTTCATTTCATCTATTTTTTCTGTTACTATTTTTATTTTTTTATAAATAAATTTATATTAATGTTATTTGTAAACAAATTTTTTATTTTGATTTATTTTCTTTTTATTATTTTATTTTACATTTTTTTCTCATATTTTATTATATTAATTATTTTTATGTATGTTATTTAAAATTTTAAAGATTAAAATTGAATTAATTTCAAATCTTAGTAAAATAAAATAAATATATATATATATATATATATATATATATATATATAAAGTGAAATCTACGTATTACGGTCTCAATGATTATATGAATCCTATAACCTTTGTGATTCTAATCAATAATCTCAATTTTTACACTTTTACCTAAGTTAACATGCTACCGGAAATGGTCAGCGTCTTTCACAATATTTAGATACCAGGAGTTCTTATAATACATCACTTCCTCTCACTCTTTCCAATGCATACTTATTTCTTGGAATTTATCCTAAGTTAAAAAATCAGAAGAGATTCATTAAAAGAATCACAAAAAGTTTTCATTTTAATATTAATTACAAAGAATGTGATAGAAATTTGGATAAGAATAATAATAATAAATAATTAATTTAGTAAAATAATTTCACTAATATGTCTTTTATCCTTTCAGCTTCTATAAATAATTTATGCAATTTTCTGAATATTCACCAAATATTCATTGCAATTTCTTTGCGTATATATAAATAATGTGTAAATTAATTTTCAGAAATAGGAACTAATAAAATCTAAACCAATTTGACTATCTAATATAATTTTTAAATTACAGTTTTGATCAATCTTTTCTTATTAAATTCAAATTTCAAATTTCATTAAAAGACAATTTTTAAGTCCATGACCTAACTTATAATGGACCGTTATGTGTGTAGGGTGGGTGTGTCTTTGTTGGTGGGTGTAGTGTGTGGGAATGTGCTTGTATGTTTGTGTATATTTGTGTCTATACCTGTCTATGTTTGTATCTAAATTTGTATCGGTGTTTTGTATCCATGTGTGTCTTTGTTTTTGTGTGTCCCTTTTGTAGTGTACACGTGTGTATTTGTATGTGTGGTTATATACGTAGACAGAGAAAGATTTATTATTTACAATAATTAATATTTTATAATATAAATTAAAATATTGACCATAAATTTAATGTTGAAAATTAATTGTTTAAAGATACTCTAGTAAATTGTGTTCTTTTATATTAAAATTTACCCTTAAAATTAATAAAGTAACAATATCTCCTGAATAGTTAAAATTGTACATTATCAAATGGAGTCCCTAAAATCATAATATCATAACAGACTATGATAGTTTTGTGGAATAAATATAGCAATCAAATAATTCTTGAAATTATATATTCACAATCTTTTTAGTTCCTAGAGTTGTAAGGATTTGTCAATTGTCTCTAGCATTAAAAAGACTTAACTACACATCTAATCTAACTTTTCATAATTTCATGTTTAAGATGATTCAAATATCATGTTATCTTTAAATCATATTCTTCAACACGCCCTCATATAAATATATGAACATGTAAATGTTTGTAAATGAAGTGATAGTTGTTTGACAATAATCGAAATAATATGTCTAAGAAATCTAGTTGTAATGAATCTGGTTATAATATATTTTAATATTATATCAAAAAGTGAATTTAATCTTAACAAAATTAACTTAAAATTGATCTCAACTAATATATTCTAGATTAGTTTTATGTCTGACCAATACGAATATGAGATCTTTAATACTTTAAAAGTAATAAGGGTAGGATGAATACAAGATCTCTAATAGTTTATACAGTAGTAAATACATTGTAAGTGAGATGTTTCTTTGTTTTTCATTAAAATCATTGTTTTATGCAATTAACATATAAAACATGTGTTATTTTGAATTGTTTTATTTATTAATTGTATTTTTAATCTCTTAAGTGCACGATTAAATTTACATAAAAATATTTAAAGTTAACATTATCATTTTTATAATTTTTTATTTGTTTACATAAATTTATCTATCCAATTATATAAAATTACTAATAGTTAATAATTCAAAAAGCGAATCTTAGTTGAATGCAAGATGTTAGAGCTGTACAATCGCATTTAGTTACATAAAATTTGGAATGTAATATTTGTGTAAATAGATAAAGCATTACAAATAAATTTAAAATGTTAACATTAAACATCAAAAGTAAAAAGCTAAACTCAATTAGCACAAGCCAAATTCACACTGTAAAATAAAAGGAAGACATATAGGAATTTGTTTTTTTTTTGTCTTCTTTTTTGTACTAATTAAAATGCTGTAGTTGAGTATTGAGTACAGTGTATAAGTAGTCTCTCGTAACTTTATGTCTTCATTAAGAAGTGATCGAAATAACCGAATAAGCTTCATCCAGATAACTGTGCCACTAAAATATTGCAGACATGAACGTTGGGGTCAAAGCAAACCATTTAAAGACTATTCTCTTACTATTTTTTATGAGCTCAAGAACATTTTCACAATTTCAAGATTCTATGAGTCACTGGTTCTGGTAATACCTTGGCACCTGTTTCCAAGTTATGTTTATCTCATAAGTACACATAAAAATCAGAAACTATGATGTTAAAAAACCATTTAACATAATTGATGATCATTTGCACCTTCTTCAAGTACAGTCGTGGATTGTCAGAAAACTTTCTGTTGAGTTGGGAGAAGAAAAAGAAGAAAAAAAAGAAAAAAGTGGTTGAAGTTCAACATCTCTTCCCATTGTTGAGACGGAAAATAGCAGAAACTAGGGTTACGTTCTGGGACAACACAGGCTTTTTGTCTGTGTTTGTTCTCCCACGTGTTTATTAAAAGCATCAAAACCCACAAATAGATTGCAAGTCCAAACATTTAGGTATTAATTAAACGGGAAAAATAATATGGTTTGTGAGCGTACCAAAGAATTTAGGTATATATTTTCCTATAAAGTACCAATCTCAGATATGAAACCTAATTAATTAAACTTACACATGATAAAGAAGCCACTTATACATCGTGGGTCTTGCCTTAAACATTATTATATGATATTTTATATTTCAATTCTAATTTTAAATCTTAAACCCTAAATAACTTAAGAGATGACATATTGTATCGTAAAAGAAAATTATCAAAAATTTAATAATTAAAATATCATTATTCTTAATAAAAGTACTAAGTAAAGCGGATAGGACATAATTAAGACATATTAATTAACATTGGAAAGAGGAAATAACATTCTTGACATGTTTTATTTGAAATGATGAGTGTTGATAGTTGCAGCACATAAAATATTGATGCATGAATATAGAAATTATGAATACTAGAAAGGAGAAGGTTTGGGTGGTGCATGAGACGATGCACTTCCACTTCCACCCAATTCAAATAGCTCACTCTGCAACCACCACGAGAAGGGGTTGTTCCTTCCATCTCCGACGTGTCCGCTTCCGGTGACGGCAGGTGGATCTTCATCGTCATCATCATGGTGGTGATTCAAGGGCAACAAGGGTAACCTTTCCAACATGGCGTTAGCGAAGGAAGCAGCCACCAACACCACGTCGCTCGAAGCCACCAGAGGGGCCACCACGATGCCCCCAACAACCTGACCCTGCGCCCCAGACAAATAAACCGACAACCCGGCGGAACCAGGCGGCGCCGGCGGAGGAAGAACCGTCCCCGTTATGGAAACTATCTCGAACCGTCCGGGGAACGTGAGCACGCTTCCCGCCGGTTGACGGAGTGCAACGTTGGCCACCGTGCCGGTGCCACTGAGCACACAAACTCCTCTCCCTCGCCGGCACGCGTATGTGGAGAGACTCTCCATCAACTCGGCGCCGAGGGAGACCTCCAGCACGTGCGAGTGTAGGGCATTCGCGCTGTCGCGCGTGACTATGACGGGCGGCTTGGGCTTGTTCTTGGACCCCGGAGGCCGTCCACGTGGGCGCCGGGCGGCGTTGGGAGGCCCATCTCCATCGTTGTTCTCCGTGTGTTGGGACGGGTTCTGGGCCTGGAGGTGTAGGGCTGGCCCGAACAAAGCCCGCGGAGCAAGAAAACCACCTATTTCTGGTTCTTCACTTCCCTCGAGGTTGTTGTTGTTGTTATAAGCAGCCATGTCCTCATCACTTATTTCACAGTGCAGAGTTTGAGATCCAAATTATCTCACCGCAACACTTATGCTACTGAACAGAAAGAAAGTTGTTTGATATAGCTTGGAAAAACCTTGGAATTGATGATGGGTTCACTAAGATTACAGGGCCACCGACAAGAGAAGGGAAGAACATGTGAAATGGTAATTTGAGTGAGTTGTCTGGTCCAGTTGGTGGAATCCGAGGAGAGAGGCGCGTGAATGGATGGTTAGGGTTTGTTAAAGTGTGAAGCGTAAAGAGGAAAGAGACGAAGGTTTTGAAGGATGAAATGGTGGGAAGGGGAAAGAACCCAACAAATTCCCATTACCAAACACCAAAAAGGTTAACCTGCTTTCCCCACGCTCCTCCCACACGCGTTCTTTCGTTAATAACACCCAATTTTGCTGTTCAAGGTAATTTTCTTTTGCCTTAAATTCATTTTGGTCCTTATAAAATTTTAAATTAGATACTATTCGGTCTTTTTAATTTTTTAAATTAAATCATTTTGATTCCCATTTAATCTGTTACTGGATTGTTAACCAAAAAAATGCTAAAGTATATGTTAGAATAAATATATTAAAGTTTCTTGTTAAGTTTTATTATTATTTCGTGCATGTAATGTTTTCTGTTCTCTGTTAACATTGACCCAAAATTACTTAATTTTGAAAAATTAGAAATTAAATATGCAATTAAAATTTTACACTAATAAAAAAAATTAATTCTTTTTTGTTTTAAACATTCGTCATTGCAATTTACAAGTACTAAAAAGTGTGTCTCATGTTCTTAGTAAGTTTTTCCTAGACTTTCAGTTACACATAAAAAAAATCATATTTAATAATTAATTATATATATGAAAAAAATTATTTATTTTGTGTCCACAATTATTATTTCTATTTTACTTTTTACAATATCTATTTATTTTATAAAGATTAATAACTACTTTTATATGCTTTTGGTAAAATTGTATCAAGAGTTATTTTCTTTCCTTCTTTTCATTCATCAATAATTATTTTTTCTTCCTTTCTCTGTTCATTCTATTTTTTTAATAAATATAATTTTACTTTGTATATTAACGTTAATATTTAATGTTTATCAAAACAATACATTTTTCTTTGTCTTCATCCAAACAATACATTTATTCAAAAGTTGTTTTACATTAGAAAATTTGTTTCAAAATGTGGTATATTTTTTTCGTAATATGCGTGAACAACTTTAGAAGGGGCATTATTTTTAAATATGGACATCATTTCAATGAGTACGACTAAAGTTACAAATAATATAGTTTTACTTTATAAAATAAAAAACGTTATATAAATATAACTAAACATTTTAAAAAATATACAAAATTGGGAAGTTTTAATTATACTGACCAGTATTATATATTTACACAAGCTAATAGAATAGATAACTTATAAGTTAATTGCATTAGTTTTTTTCTACAAGTTATCACTATTGTACAAATTTTATTTTTCAGCATCATCATTAACTTCTCATCAATTACGTGGAGATATTAAACTTCAAAATTACTACCCATTAATATTAAATATTTGTTAAAAATTATAAAATACTCTACAAAAATTTCTATGAAAAACTTATAAATGGTGTGTCTGATAAAAAAGGGAAGGAGCCAAAAATTATGCATATATAACATTAAATAGCGATATTTTAACCCACTTTTAACCCACCATTCTCATCACCTTTAGATCATCACATCATATCACTATAAAAAATTAAAATAGATGATCTAAGGGTGAATAGAGTGGTGGGTCAAAAATGAATAAAAAAATGTGAGTTAAAATATCATTTTCCTATAACATTATGGTGTCGATCAACAAAAAGAAGGAATAGACCTCACGCGTCCTAAGTATATCTCTGTCTGGTGCTGTGTCTAACAAGTCTTTATATTCCAATTTTGCATTGATGAGGACAAGAAATTAAGCAACTTTTTAGCTAAAAAGAAAGGCATTATATGGATAAAATATAAAACAAAGGTTTCAAAAAGTTATAAGAGGTGCAATGCAAATTGCAATGCAACCCCCCATCTCCATCATTGAAGTTAATCTTCATAATTGAAGGAGAAAAGAAACTCTAGGCTCTTCTTTAGAATCTGCAAAATTCACTAACATTCCATAACTAATTTTATAAACACTTGGTGAGACATTGAATCATTGATGGGATTACTTTGATTCTACACTAACATACTTAACTTTTACTGTAATCAAATCTAATTTTCGAAACACTAAGGAAAAGGGACTAAAAGTGAACAAACTACTACATTGTATTTGGATAATTCAGGAAAGGGGCACAAATTCATGATGATGCCATAAAAGGAAAGTAGAAGAAACTATTTATTATTCTCTTTCATTTGTATATTGTGAAATAATCAAACTATTGCTTGTTTTCTATATGTTTGTTTTTTCTATTTATTGGTAAAAGGAAATTTCACGACAAAATAATTGTCTCAATCTGAGGTGAGACGCAGTGACCAAACTCAATGAATTACTACGAAAAGATGTTTGTGTTTTGTTTGCCATGAATTGGTTCCTTTTCAATAATGCAAAAATTCCCATCTCATTGATAGACTGCATCATTTAACCTATTTAAAGGTTTGACTTTATATAATCTATTGTATTTATTAAAAGAGGTTAGATATGGGCTTTTTAAAAGTCGTTTTTTTAAGTCGACTACACTGTGGACTTTAAAAAAAAAAGCCTACTAGACCTAACAAACCACCACATTCATAAATAATAATATTTATGCAATGCAATTCTTTCATGTGAATTTAAACTATTTTCAATATAGTAACCGTTAATCTATGACAATATATATAATATCAATTTTACTTTTAATTATTTTAAAAATTAATTATTTTATAAATAATTTACTGATATTTTAAAAACTTCTTTTGTCTTAAATTATTATTTTAAAAATTTCTTTTGTACATATATTTTCTTTTAATTTTTTATTTAATAACTATTTTAAAAATTAACTATATATTTTTATTAATCTTAACTTAAATCTCTTTTAAAAATTAAAAAAAAAATGCGAATTCACATACACAGTGTCGCTAGTACTAATAATACCTATTGATTTATTTAATGATAGGTTAACTAGTTTGTAAAGATAGATTAATTGATGTATTTAAAAATTCAGTGCGCAACAAAAGTCTTTGATAAGGTTAAGAAAACTTATTTAAGATCTATTTACTAACCCAATATAAGGAAAAAAAAAACATAACATATCCTGTTGTAATCTAGTATCAAAATGATATATAACTTTATCTCAACACTTATTTTATTGTCACTCTAATATGTCTTATTCTTAAGAAAACTAAGATCAATAGCATAGGGTAAATTCTCTTTGTATGATTAATCATAACATAAAATTTTTATTTTTATTAGTCAAACACTTTTAAAGAAAAATATTTTACCCATAATACTAATTCACAAACCTTTGTAATTTTAAGAAAATGTAACTATACTGCTAAAATATAACTTTGCTGATATTAATTTATATCATAATATATACCATCAATCTTTTATTCAACATATATTATTGTGACACAAATTTAAATTATATTATTTATTAAAATATTCAAGATAAATAATTAGTCTTTCAATATTTTAAAAATATTAAATATAAATTTAAATTCTTGTATAAAACTTTTGTAATATAAAAACTTACATAAAGAAATATAATATTGGATAATTTAGTTAAAATTGTATTTTTATATTTTTCATAATTTGCAAAAAATATATATATAAATTAAAATTAGTTTTAATGAAAAGTCATCTAAACATCATTAAGATTATATCCTACCATTGTTTAGTATAAAATTTTATATACATAAAACACTTGATAGGAATATTTTATCTTATTATTATACCATGTCATACCATTATCTTAATACATTCTATTCTCTTATCCTATCAAATCATATTCACCAAATGAGTAATAAAAGACAAATAAAATCTAAAAAAGGGCAATAATAAAATAAACTTCACACGCAAGGTCGTACAACAGGTCAGTAAATAAATAAAAACAGATCACAACACGATAAACCAGGGCGGGAGGGATTCTGTGCAATGCCGGCTGAGAATGCACACTTATTTAAAGGGACAAATTATAAAAATTCAACATCCATTTACTGTTTGTCACATTATATGTAACCACAGCATCCTAACTATATTTTGGTAGTGAATGAGCTCTACATTACATACAGTAATCTATCTCAGTTCAATCTGATGCGCCAGAAAATCACACAAGTGTAAATATTGCCACTAAATTCAGAAAGAGCAAGTAGAAAGTCAAATTTATTTGGACATAATTTCTATAGCTTTAGTGTATATTCAGTCCGATACAGAAGTAGTGCCAGCTACCAAGTTCAAACAGTGTACACCAGTGACCAGATAACAAACAATAAATAGAGCAGAGGCAATAAAAGGGAACAACAATAAAACAACAAAAGTCTCAATGCCGACAAACATCACGAACTAATGGAGACAAAGTTTAAACATGGGAAACCCTAACAATACTAAGTAGCTTCATATCACAAGGATGACAAAAGTGTCAGTGTTCACAAGACCCTGCTCAGATTGCCCCCATTCGACAATCAAATAAATACATTCTATTTTGACTAACGTAACTAAGTTTTTGTGATATTTAATTCTTCTGCCGAGGGATATCCGGCTCTAAATAGCAAAAATACTTTTTGACTCATTGGTAATCATCCAAAAGGGGCAACAAAGAGGAACTGTTGCATGATTTCACCTCCAATAAATTTCTACCAAGGGGATCAATGGACTAATGCTAAAAATATAAAGCATCAAGAAACTGCAGAGACATGTATAATCTACATAACAAAAATCTAAATTGAGATTTAAGATTCATGTATTCACCTTCCAAAACAATCTTTTAAAACCTTTAAAATCTTCATATGATAATGACTGTAAAAAAAAAATTAAGATGGATGAAAATCACAAGGTTGAATGACAAAAAACACAAGCGTTGGCAACCACCACGTTGGTGGAGCGTCACCCTTCTTAACCACAGAAGACAAAGGCACATCTGGCAACAGAAACCAGCTGACAGTTGGCACTAACAAAAACACAGATGACAAAAACTACGACAATGGAACAAAAGCATCGACTAACATTCAAGACAAAAACAAGGTTTTGTGCACAAAGACGTTTGTTCTCAATGGAAGAAGGGTAATATGCTTCACAGTTCATAATATTTTGAATGATTTCAAATTTGAAATAAGTTTAATATTAATAATGTAAGTTCATTTTAGAAAAACTATGATCGAAGTATCTCAAAGGTGTATAAGAGCTCACTTCGTTGCCGGTGTCTAAGAGATGTTGAAAAAAATGTTCTTTTAATTGAGGTGGTATGATGAGATCCCAGCCACAGAATGAAGGATTGGATCTTGCCACTTGTAAGCTTCACAAGTAAAGACACAAAGATGACAAAGAACGAATAACAATCACCTAGTTTGAGTCTTTTCTTGGGTGGTTCTTGGATTGTGTAAGTTGTAGTTTGTATGCATGTGGAAGGGTGAGGGTGACTGAAAACTTACCTAAGGTTTGGGTCAGATCTTGGAAGAGTCTTGGATGATTCTTGGAGCCAAGAATTGGTGAGAATTTGTGCAAGCTATGATCAAGGTAGGTTAAGGTTTATAAGGTTGGAGATTGGATTCTTTCATGGTTCTTTGGTAGGGTTTTGCGGAATCTATGAGGAAAAGAATGGAGTAGGTTTCTTGAATTACAGTGGTGATTTGGTGGGGAAAGGCCAAACGGTCTTCTTGCTTGGCCTCTCGGAGGATTTAGTTTGGTTTCTTGGTTCTTGGTCAAATCTTGGTCTGCACTTGAACCAGGCAACTCTAAATTGTTCTCCAAGAAAAAGAAAAAAAAAAACGAACAAGAATGGAAACAAAAAAGGAAATTAAATCTCACCATAACATGTGGCTTCCTTTTGAAGTCAAAGAAAGGAGATGAACTTGATCTCCTTAAGGTCTTCCACCTTGGATAAGCTAAAGAGCACCACAAAAAATAATTGTACTTGAACACTATCAATATAAACTCTCTAGAGAAAGAGAAAAACTCAATCTCGTAAAAAACTCAAACTCTCCCGTATTTCTTCAAATCAAGTTGTGTCATAAAGCTGACTTGAGTTCCTTTATATAGGCCTTTGGCCGTGAGCTAACTAAGGCAAAGTGGGATGTGGGACTTGACTTCTCTAAAGAAACCTAGGAATGTTTGGATGTCACTCCTTCCTTAGTCTACCCAAGAATAAGCTAATCCTTTATCCAAACAAGTTGGATATACACTTAGCTATCCTATGCCAATATTAACACTATTTATTACATTATTTTCCACTATATTTTTGCAGCATTATTCTTTATCTTGTCTTCTAGTCACATCTGTTCCAAGTTTTCCGTGATGTGAAGACTCCATTTTCAGGATCATATAATGGCCGGTGAGTTGTGTGAAGAGCATGTCCAAGAACTGTTGGTGGCTGAACATGTCCGAGAACTGCTGGTGCCGGAGCATGTCCGAACTTATCAACATGTTATTATGTAGGGGTGTCTGTGATTTAAAGGTCACGAGCACGAAATTCAGAAAGCAAAGGACAGGAATGGTTGTAATTAAGTCCGTTGTGTGGATTTCAAAGAGTATAAATAAATTCTTACACTTAGTTTTTGGGGGCAATTATCCACTATTTATCATAGTTTAGATCATAGAATCTATCAAATTACACATAAAATGATAAAAGAATTCTGTATTAATAGTTGATGAATGTTTAAATTTTTGTATTTGCATTGAAGAAGAATTGAGAAACTAAGTTATATAAGTGAAAAGCTCCATCACTAAAGGCGAATTAGATGAAGAGAGCAATGTAAAATGGTGCGTAAGTCAGAATTCACCACACCTAAGCTAGAAAAGGAGCAGAGAGTCGTGCATATGATGCATAAGCAAGAAATTATCTTACTCAATCAAGCAAAACAAATTGATGTGACAAAAAGTGTAGTTATAAGAGCCAAACCACATACATGGGCAAGTTGGTTAGTTGATTCATTTTTCCATCAAAGCAAAATTTGGAGCATGATTCTCTCACTATTATCTTCTCACATTTAGTCCAAATTCTTCATCAATTTTATAGCAGGAGTTGAATCATGTAATCTTTGTATATAGCTGACCTAATTTCTATACAAAGCAATTATTTCTCCTTCTATGCTTTCAATTCTATTTGGCTTGATCAACCAAACATCTATGGAGATAAAAGTGTTGCAAATCATGTTTACAGTTTAGATATGAAGTACAACTTGTTGAATACTAATTTCTAGGAATAGAATTACGGTTTTTCAGGATTCAAATCCTCTATTCCAGTGCTGATTTCCACAATCGGGTTTTCCAAGGGATTAGACATCTGAAATTAGGAACCAAGCTCATTAATTAAATTTTGAGGAAACAGAGATGGCTGAAATTGCAAAAAGATAGAAATAAGGACGAGAGATTCTTCTTTGCATGAGTCAGGTTCCTACGAATGTTTTACTCCAACAACGTTCTTCCACAAATTATTTTTTTATTCCAACTGTTTGATAAAATTTCAGAGAGTTTTATTTGCACTAGTCTGCTTATAGATACATGTTTCTATTAATGCACTTAGTCTGATTAGTGAATTTGTCGCAATTATTGTTTAATACATAAATCTACGATACTCTACTTATCAAAGTACTAAAACGTGATAGGTGCGCTTCCAAATATTGAACACCCAAACTCACAAGATTCATGGCGCAACAAAAAACGACTACAGCAACTTTTTAATCTTTTTCACGATGTAATGTAATTGATAGAATAACAGTCAGCATGAAACTATCCTTAACATTGCTTCATGGGTAATGGCAGGGCTTATTCATTACAATTTTATAGCATCCCTCCAGTCTCGTGAAGCATGGATGTTTATTACAGACGTTGATTCTCAACACTAAGAAAATAATAGCATGACACACCAAAGAAAAAGCTGACCGAAAGAGCACTGCTGCTAAATGTGTAAAACAGGCAACACAACCTAATTTACTGCATCACCATATAGTATGTTGTCAGAAACATCAATACAAAAAACAGTACCAGTATATATATATTTTTCCGAGATGGAAGTGAGCCTGCATTAAAACACAAGATATGCCTTATTGTTACTGATTTCCTTTTTGATCCCTGCCTAGAGCATCACAAATGCAGCAACGAATCAAGATGAAGCCATGCCCCCTAACACACTTTACATGTAGCGGAAAGATAGGGATCTATCTATGTATCTAGCTTCATTGACTATTCAGAATGTAGTGACGGTATAGGATAGGCAACAAACTCACATGCTAATCCTCTGCTTTGCTTTCTCTGTCCTTGTTTCTTTTTCCGTATATCAAACCCGTTACCTGAAATTGTTGAAATTGAAACCCAATTCACTACAAAAGCGGAAGACGAGTACATGGAATTGGAACATAGAGAGTGGTGCAAAACTGAAACCTGAGGATCGGGGACGGGTTTTCGAGTCTCAACGTATCGATATGGATCGGCTTCGGCGGCGGCAAGTGCGGCTTTTTCCTGTGGGGTCCACTGCTACAGTGAGTGCGATGTTTGCAAATTGAAGTTTGGAGAAACAATAGAGTAAAGAGAGGGGAGAACCTGCTGTTCGCGCTTGAGTTCTTGTGAGGGTTTGATCCAGAGATAGTAGGCTAGGGTTCCGGCGACCACCCACGAGGCAAGGTTGCTTCCGCCCCTCAGACCACCCATCGAATTGCTCACGAAGGACCTCACGTTGCCCAACGTTCTTCTCCAGCTGCTCGCCATTCAAACCACAAACAGATTACAGATTTCTTTTTTTCTTCAATGGTTTCTCAGAAAATGGTACCGTCTTAAGAATCAAGAGAGACTCCTTCACCAATTAACTTTTTTTAAGTGAAATTTACAGAATAAGTTTAAAAACTAAAATCAAAATGAATAATTAAATTTTGAACCTGAATCTTTTATTAATTTCAAAAATAAAAATAACGGGTAAATATTTATATTGATAAACTAAATTAATGTTAAACATGTCAAAATTCTAAGACAAAATTAGAATGACAAAAGGAAAATTGCACTTTCATATCTTTTTCAAATTTGAATAGTTTTAAATATTTAAACAAATAATAAATTACAATTTCCAAGATTAAAGGTTAAAGTGACTTATTATCTTTTGAATAGGTTTAAATATGTTATTTTTTTCTTCAAAAATTAAAATTAATCTTTTTCTTGATTTAGTATAATTTTTCAATTCTTAATTTTATAAAAAATAATGCTAACCAGTACCGGTTAATAAATAATCAATGCACGCTACATTTATATTTATTGAAAATTAAAATAATTAATTCTATAAATTAAAATAATATAAATGTATATAACTAATTTTATAAAGATAAAATTATCCTTAAAATTTGTAAGCACTGAAAATAACTAAGCAATGAAAATAAATAACTCAAATAAATCTTAAATTAACATTTTTATTATTATTATTATTTCAGTGGCAGATGATTTTGGGGATAGGGAGGATCTGGCCCCACCAGATTTTGAAATTTTTTTAATTATATATATATATATATATATATATATAATATTTTTGGAAAATTATTAAATTTTTAATTGTGAGTATTATATTTTAAGATTTATCAAAAATAAATTATATATTTTTTATTTATTTTATAAAGCACAACATTTAATTTTAATAGATAATAAAAAATAAAAATATTTAGGTTTAATTTGTCTTTTAGTCCTTATTTTTGTCAAAAAATTGACACTAGAATTATATTAATTATATCATAAAGCAAATCATCCATATTAAAAGTTTCAATTTTAATGAAAGAATCATTAATACATTTTAAGAGATTTAAAGAAATTGATAGTAAAAAACCAAATTGCATTAGTTTTTTAAAAAATCAAGACAAAATCGAGACTAAAAAAAACTGAAGGACCAACTTAACATTTTAAAACAAAAATCATGAATTAAAAGAGTAATTAAACTAAATATTTATTAAGATAATTTTTATTTTCATTCTTATTGTGTTTTTAATTTTTTCACAAATTGTACATCTCTCACTCTCATATGTTTTCTCTCTTTTTTCTTGAAGAAAAAAGTTAGACACAAACTCTTTTTTTTTTTTTCATTTCTCATTTATGCTCTTCTTTCCTTGTCTCTTGTCTCACTTGATAATGAAAACTTTATTTTTTATCTCATCAGTTTTTTGTTCACTTTTGTACGAAATATAGAAAAAAAATGTATCACATATTTTTTCATAACCGATTTTTAATTGTAACTTAATTATAATATATTTTTCTTTTAATAACTATGTGTCTCAATTGTTTATTAGACTATGATAACTTAATTTTTAATATTATTTACAAAAGAAGTATATTGATAAAGAATAAAAGAATAAATTCGTCGTTTAAAAATGATAAAAAAGAAACTATTAATGAAAACAATATAGATTCTACTTCTTCACATGTTTTGAAACATTATCAAATTGTTTAATAGAGAGGTTATTCTTTGAAGCATTATACTAATGATCAAATTCAATGATCTCAAAATTATATTATTTTGGCTCCTCCAATATTTTTTGTGAATATCCGCCACGGATTATTTTATAAATCTTTTAGATGTTCAATACTATTTTTTGTTTTTTTTCTGTTAATTTAAATTTTGTACGTATAATTATATTTTAATTTTTAATAACATTAAAATATAATTATTTAATTATTTTTAATTTTTATTGGTAAACATTAATTAAATATTATAACTACTATACAATACTTATGGGTATTCTTGTTTTTTAATTTAAATAAAACTGTATTAATTGTGATAAGATCAGATTTCATTGAATATTACTGTTAGCTATGAATTTTTGTATATTTTAAGACATATTAATTATTCATAATCAATGTCTTTATGACACATGTTAACAAAACTCTCTTGTACTTTGTGTATGTGTGAATTTAGTTGACGTTCATTCTTCAAACTTCAATAGTATTGTTATGTTGTCTTCTTTCAAGTACACCTTTGACATTCTTCTCTTTCTTTTATTTAAAATTGGGCATATACATCAAATCCTATATAGACAATAACGTTTATGGTATGCTTGTTCTCAGATGATGGAATCAAAATAATAATACTTGGCACGTGGTAATTGAGGTTTATTATTTATTTATTTTGTTTATCTTTTAGGAATAAATTGGAGAAAGTGGATTTTTTGATCAAAACATTAATTAAAGAATTTTCATTGTGTTGAATGTCATTTTATATATACTTTTATAATTATTTGGACTTGTATTAAGTTGAGTTTATTTGAACTTTATTTAAAATTTATGACAATGATGTATTTATTTTATTTTATTTGAATTTATGATTAAATATTTATTTTTTAATAATTTTGTAAATACCCGCCGGTACCGATGGATATCCGCTTATATGAAAAAAATAGGCGGGTACCCGCACAACGGATACCCGATACGGATACGGGACGAATATTTATCTAATGGGTAGGGTACGGGGGAACTACTATCCGTACTCTACCCGTCCTGTTGACATCCCTACACGTGGATTAACCACCATTATTGGTTCATGGAGAGAGGAGTTGACTATACAAAGATAATTATTATTTACTCAATTAATTAATCATAATCATTCTAATAACATTTGAAAACTGTAGAAAGAGATCAAAGATCTATTTTATGTTTTTAAGGATATACAGTTATAAATAAAATCTGTTGATATAATAAAACTTGGATTTTAAAAACCATGAAAGCAACTTGAAACAGCAAGGTGCAACTGCACGTGTTCAAACACCATCCTCACAACTAAAATTTGCTAACAGTGACACCACAGGACCAACAAAGACCCGCAAATACCATAATCCAACATTTCAGTAAATTGCAATTTTTTTTTTTATATTACTATCTAATAGAAATTATCTTAAATATAACACTTTAAAATAAATACTACAAAATATTATTTGCTGTGCGAAAATTATTAGTTAAACGCTTTTATTAATATTATTTTTTTTCATTTACCATCTGTAATTAGACCATGAAAAGTTTGCTATTCATTCAAAATTTGAAATATAGCATTGGATAGGAGACATTTAAATTAACAAATTAAGTCTATATTTTTTTTTGAAAGTAAAGTTAACTTAAAATGTGATAATCTTCAATTCAACTATTTTCTATATTACTTATATTAAATCTTATAATAGAATAGCATTGAAAAAACGGGTAAATTATTATATTTTTAAAATTTTTTAAAATTTTTTAATAAATCATAGGTGTTTTAAAAATTTAAAATGAAAATCAATTCAAAAACAAAAAAAATAAAATATTAAATAATTAACTATTACCATATATCCGATTGGCATAGACTTTTTTTTATCAAAATTTACTCTTACCATAGTTTAATATTTTTTTATAAAAAATCTCCTATCATACAATTATAATCTAATAACTTCATCACAAAATTTATTTATTTTTTAAATCTACCATTTAATAAAGAATATATGATACTTTGTATACAAAAATAATAAGTAGAAAATTATAACCTTAAAGGTTAATTTACAAATTTATATACTTGAGATCAGAACTGAAAAAAATAAAAATAAAAATAACGTAACTTCTTCCATTGTCCAAATAATGAAACGAGCATTGTTGCTATGAGTAAGCGTTGCTGACAAGTCACCAACAGTTGCACCGGAGATGCACAGTATCCATCAATCCGTGTCACAGCCGCGTGGGCTTTCTACATACAAAATCCAAAACAAATACTAACACCTCACCCATCACAATTTTTTAATAAAACTTACCAATTTCTTTTATTGAAATATATATATTTTTTAATTTTTTGATGAGAAATTAATATTTTTATTTTAAATTTTAATTTTAAATTTAAAATTCAATTAATAGAAAAAATGTATGTTAATAATGTTAACTTTTTTTTATATATTAAACATCTTTTATAGACAATATTTGATTTAAAACATCAAAGTGGATAAAAATAGATAATATTTTATTTAAAATATATCAGTCAGATAAAAAACTCAAACACTGATAATTTAAAATAGCTGTCTAAAGTTATTATTCATTTTTAAAATTTACAATAAAAATAAATCAAAATTTGAGATGTTAATTTTAGAGATTGAGAACACATCTAATCACTTTTATTTATCTTTAAACCTTAAAAACATATCTAATCACTTTTATTTATCTTTTAAACCTTAACTGTTTATTCTTCTCAGTTTTTTTATTCTTTTGATAAACTTTTCAAAAAGCAACAAAATTGTGCCTATAGTTACTTCTTATAAATTAGTAAAAAGAAAATAAGATTTAAAAACAGATAATATAAAAGAAGTTTCACAACTATTTAAAAACATGAAGCTTGACTCTAGAAATTAAATTTGTTTATGATAAAAACATTCAATTGCAAAAGACATTCAGATAGAATAGTTTTTTTTTTTAAAAAAGAAAAAGAAAGTGAAAAGAAAGGAGGCAAGTGTGTGGGTCCCGGGTGACCACAATCGCAGGCTGTCCGGTTGGGTTGAGAAAACTGGAAGTGTCGAAAACTGAAGTCCTGCCTCTACTTTTCCTTTTTATTTATTTAATTTAATTTAATTTAATTTTCCTATTCATATTGATTCATTCCTTTGATCCAAGTCTCTCTCTCTTTCTGGCCGTTGCTGCTTGTTCCTCTTTGTTTTCAATTTGCTTCATTCTTTGAGCCACAATGAATGACTTTCACTTTTCTCCCACTCTCCCTCCTATTCCTCCATCTCTCCACCCTGTCAACACACATCATCATCACCAACAACAACTACTGCAACTACCATAATTCATAATTCACAATTCATTACCCTAAATACCAAAAACCCTTTCTCTTATCATCGATTCTCTTCTTCTTCCAAAAACCCAGATTCTTTTCACTCTCACCATCACCTTTTTCACCTTCTTACTCCAATCACTCTTCCTTTTCCAATTCTCTTTCTCCTTCTTCCCCACCACAATTCTAGGGTTTTTCCATTCTTCCTTCTTTTCTTTTTTTAATATATAAAGAATATCATTTCCAAATCCCCTTTTTCTCTCCACTTTTAATTCCCTAGGTTACCCTCTCAAAACTGTGCCTTTCGATCTCCCCTCCCTCTCTCTCTCTGTATATATACTTCCTTTGATTCTCAGTATATTTCTTCTAAATCTTCACTCTCTTGTCCTTTCCTTTTGGTTTTCTCCGCACACCACACCCACACGCAATTCTTCTTCTTTCTCTTCCTTTTCTTACCATGTCTTAGCACTCCAACCCCAATCTCAATTCATCTGTATTCATTGCGTGATTCATTGATTTTGCCTCTCCTCTCCGGCGCTGCTGCTGTTGTCCGTGTGCTTGTGGCGGAGCATAGTGATCGTTGTTGTTAATGGCGTACCACGGGATCCAGGGTCCAAGTTCGGGATCTAGTTCGAGTTCGGGCTTTCAGCTACTCAATTCTCCCTTCGGGGACACCACTTACACCAAAGTCTTCGTCGGAGGGTTGGCCTGGGAGACTCAGAGTGAAACCATGCGCCGCTACTTCGAGCAGTTCGGTGAGATTCTCGAGGCCGTAGTCATCACTGATAAGAACACAGGACGATCCAAGGGCTATGGTTTCGTGAGTATCTCTTTTATTCCATTTTTGGAATTTATTGGTTGCTGTGCTGTCACTAACAACACGCCGTCTGAGAAGTTTGTTGCTTTGTGCGACTCAGATTGTGTGTCTTATACGAAGATTCATATTGCATTATATGATTTACATTTACTGTAGAATGACTTGGTTTCTATCTCGTGTGCATGGAATTGGAGGGTATAGGTGACTTTCCGGGATCCCGAGGCTGCAAGGAGAGCCTGTGCTGATCCAACTCCTGTTATTGATGGTAGAAGGGCGAACTGTAACTTGGCTTCACTTGGTCGGCCACGACCCCCTTTGCCTTATGGTACAGTGTCTAATTCATCTATCTCCCTCGTTCTCAATGAATTTAGATATGTAACGTGCTGAACTTACATTTTATAATATTTACGTCATCATCATTGTCGTTTGCTGTCGTTGCTATTGTTATCATTATCGGACTTCCATTGGCTTGTCTCTGATCTCGAGATAAAGTTATTAGAGTAGCGATGGAAAGAGATCGAATTCCACCCCTTAGGATTTAGTACTGTCATTGCCCTAAACTTATCTTCTGACTCGTATGGACCACCATTTTTTTTTTATAATTTACTTACACGTGATATTGTCTGTCTGATCTAGTAACATATGTGCTTGCAATTTCTGATTGATCTTTTTAACCAACGTTGGCTTTTTTTTTTTTTTTTTTTTTTTCAACAAACCTTCTTCAAATTTGTAATGGTCTGCCTCGACATAATAGATATTCTTTCCTTCTTAACTTGTATAGGACGGGTAAGACCTGCCTCCCCTTATGTTGGAAGTGTGCAAACACCTCGCGGTGCTTATGTTGGAGGCTTTGGGTACCAGCAACCGCTTTCTTACAGCTATCAACAAGGATTAGTTTACCCTCCATATGGGTGAGTGTGATTTGCATATTATTGCAAAACAAGTATTTGCTTTGAAAGATTTATTTCCACTGCTAAAGCATTATTGTCTTCGTTCCTATTCCTTGTACTTGGTTGTATCAACACACATTTTGTCTGTGCGGTTATTCCTTTGTTATCAACTCACATTTCACTTTTGTTGGATGTTAAGTGACGGTGATGGCCTCTAAGGTCAATTTTGTTCGTGTCGATGCAGTAGTGGTTAATCAGGAGAGCATTATCCTGAGAGATTTGGTTTTTTGTTTTGTTGTGTTTGCAAAGCCTATATCAATTGGATATAACGATTCCTAACTACATTTAAATTGTTCATCAGGATGTATTACACCAGAATCATGCTATAAAGGTGATCTTTTCAACATTATATGTGGTTGTTTTATCTTTGCAGGTATACGGCATATGGACCAGAGTACATCTACCCACAGGTTGAATTACCTTTCTTGATTGTCTTAGGAGAATTGTTCGTGTTGTTTGTTCAGTGCTGACCTTTTTCAACTTCCATCTTGTCTAATAGAGTTTGTATAACCCATACATGGGGCAACAGTACCTTCAGTTATATGGAGTGCCGGGAACAGTGAATACAACTATTTACCCATATGGACAATTGGGTCAGGCTGTACCTAGTGGTCATGGTTATTCAGCAATGCAGGGTTATACAGTACCAGGTCATCAGATTGTGCCCTATGGGGGATCTAATGTTAATGCCATAACAACTTCACCTATGCCTGCCATTCAAGCCTCATTTCCCAGTGGTATTGTTTTCAAACCTAAAGAATTTTCATTTATGATTCAGGATGTGCCCTTTTGTTGCTTTGTTAACTTGTACTTTTCGCATGCCCAAATTTTGTATGATTGCAAGAGTGCTGCAATACATATATTTTTCTTGATTTTTTTTTTCAGCAGCCATAGGAATTAACATTAACTTGAAAATACGTAAGCACGGAACCATTTAGTTTTCAGCAAGTACTGATAAGCCGAGAATGTAATGAAATTTAAGTTACTGGCATATTGTCATGCAAATATTTGTTATATAGATGATTTAAGTTACTGTGCTCATATTTATGTTGGAATTTGGAGCATGGTATTGTCTGAGACGAAGCAGTTTTGATTAAATATAGCTAAAAATGGTGTTTTGATGGGTGGTGCATAACAAATTTGTGAAGAGTGCTTGATATTTTTTATATGTATGTTGGAAAGGTACTCTGTGTGTATGTTTGTACTTGTAAAATGAGGCATTGAAGCATCCATGCTGGATCTCTCGACTTCTTTAAGCTCCATATAAAAGGATGAGAAATGATTTGCTCGTGTGTTGATTTTTCAGGAATTGCTGCACCGGTTCCTGGCCAACCACAATTTATTGTTCCTGCTCCTTCTCCTCAGTTCATGCAAGGTGGCGGTCCTGACCAAACAGCTGGGTGAGGGGGCGAATAAGGTGGGCTATTTTTTCTTGTATATTACAATGAGGCTCTTTATTTCCAACATGAACTTATCTTTTGAAAGTATCATGTTACAGGTATCCTTAGTTTGCAGCAGGACTAAGAGCAGCGGAACTGCTACTTGAGTGGCGGGCTTCCAATCTAGCCTTGCAAGTTAATTATTTTGCATTCTAGAGGTATGCTGCTTTGTTTTACGTTGCCTTGATGAGGATGTTGAAAATGGGTTAAACTTGCAATTGATAACTTACTTTTTATCTCAATAAGCTGAGAATATAGCAAATAGACATCTTACATTTCTTAAAATTATTATGGAATTGAGATTCTTCTTGAGATTATTTTGTCTAATTCTAAGCTGTAACTTGTAATCCTATTTAGTTTAATACAATTGAGCTCATAAGGCTGGGTCAAATAGCTCTAGGTGAGCATCTGCTTGTAAACTTGCCTCACATTGAATATTAGTGAGCCATGAGCTGAGTTAAAAATCTACGAGCAAACAACCGAGTTCCTCTTGGCTTCATTTCCTGTTGTACTTAATTGGTAAAAATAGCTCCTATTATTAAGTAAATATAGAAAGAAAGAAAATTGGTGTCTGCAAGATTTGTTAAAGTTCATATTTCATTATGTTAATTTGGTGAGGGTATTAATTCCCCATGTTATTGATATGCAATTCTTAATTTGTCCGTCTCTCTTAAGTAAATAGAGGTTTGCAATATAGTATATAACTTTTTTATACAAGTGTCATTATGTCTGCTATATTTTATTTTGGCATCTTATCGGATATTTGGGTCTCATTTACTCATGGCATGAAGGTTTTATTGCTCTATAGGGGATCTCATTCCTAAATGCGTTGTTTTATATTGATCTGAAATTGAAAAGATGGCACTGCAAACTATAATATTGTGCAGCTAGGCTATTTAACGAATGTTATGATATGCAGGTCATATAGTCAATGCTCACCAAGTTGTGTCTGAGTTGCTCCAGATGGCGAAGGAAACTGGAATGTGCGGGCTGCTTTTCCATTTGGAGATTTACACTAGTGTATTTATACCTAATACTACCTGTACTCGAGAAGAGTGGCAGTAGTATTGAATCAATGGGTGCTGGAATAGGTTTCCAGCAGCCAGGTAGGGAATAAACTTCTGTAAAAAAGAAAATCACGTCTGAATCAAAATATGATTCTTTGTAGTCTTGTCCAGCATTGAGTTTGTAGATAGTTGTCAATGTTGGTACATTGTGTGACGATGGATGGTCCATCACATTGAATGTGATTTTTGTGCATAGTAGTTGTCAGGGATTCTACTAGAAGACACGGGTGTAATTTTATGATTTTAAGATCCTGCCGATTATGCAGGGTAGAACCATCAGTATATTCCATTAGAGAGGATTGCAGTGGTCCTTTTAGTGTTATTATTTCACCGTCATTCAGTACGGAGTCACATGTTCCACATTTTCTTGAATTAATTTTCAACCTTTTCGTCATGGTTCACTCTATAATTGCTTCTGTTCACACTTTCTTTTCTCATTTTTCAACATGTCAACTGCTTTGTTGTATTGTAATCAATGGTGGAATCGCATTAATTGCAAATCATGGTCTGTTATGCTTGACTATGGGTTGGTGATACTGTTGGATTGTAATTACAATGGTGCAGGTATGTGTATCAATGCAGGCTTGATCCAGAAGAAAACTTAAAGAAACTTTTTTAATTGTTTGAGTTTTTTAACGTAAAGAAATTGTGGGTTTTTGCTTCGAAGTGAGAAAAACCCCATAAGAACATATACCGGCGAATTAATGGTACACCTGAAGATTCCTGCCAACGCAGATCAATGTGAATCGACATGGGAAGAACCAAGTACGTCCAGAAGAGAGCCATCACTGAACTCAAGACTTCAGTCTCTGCTGTGGAAGCCAGCAAGTAAGACTATATAAAAGAATAGAGTATGAAGAAAGTCTAGAACAATCAAGTTGCTTTAAATTATGTCACATTTGGTTAGTTAGTTCTCCATGTTAAAAAAAAAATGAAGAGTTAAAATTCACTTGTATATTAATATAATAGTTTTAATATATTAACTTAATCATAAGTAAGTCATTTATAAATAGTTTTATAAGATGATTCATGGTCAGATTTTCTTAATACTCATTGTCTAATAATTTTATCCCCGAAATTTTAGTGATAACTTATAATGATTAAACGAAGGGTTCTGACTTTAAGAAAATGAAGATTTCTAAATGAAAAGTTCATGAAAATTAAATATTTTGCATATAAATGATAAGGAAGTATTTTACTAATGTATGCAAGAGTTGCAAATATAATAATAATTCAAATAATTAATAAAAATGAAAATCCAAAAAGAGAGAACAAATGTATTAAGACAAGATTAACTAATGTTTGAATCATTTTTTTTTTTCACTTTTGAGGGGCAATGTTTTTTTTT
>Ga0214543_1003423_pt1 | contig 30787 bp, 9 predicted proteins | sample CNSS2metaG_FD_160094 | JGI IMG/M metagenome (GOLD analysis project Ga0214543, IMG submission 160094) | Root nodule microbial communities from cowpea collected in UCLA plant growth center, Los Angeles, California, USA - CNSS2 | ecosystem: Host-associated > Plants > Roots > Nodule | place: USA... | reverse complement strand
CTTAAGGTTTTGGTGTAAAAGTGGTGTCTAAGGTCTTATATGTGTAAGACTAATGTCATATAACCATATAGAACCACAATCTCTCAATGACCATAACTATGCCATGACTATGACTATAAACCATATATGAAATACTAAGAAACCATTAAAAAAAAACTATAGCTTCCCTTACCTTGAGTGGAGCTAAACTTAAGCAACCCTCAGCGAAGGAGAACCAGGATCAGAAATAGTTTAAGGAGATGGAAGGAAACAAACTTAGCTAGCTCGGAAAAAAATGGGGTTTAAGCCCTAATAGAGCTTCTGAAAGGAGAGAAAAGAGAGGAGGTGGTTCAGCTACGTGAGAGACAAAATAGAAATGAAAGGGCAGCTGAAAGGGTTCAGGATAACTAGTGGGCTGACTTGACCCAAACTAGAAAGGCCAAACCCAGAACATTTTTTTAAACATTAAAGAGGACTTACAATAAAAAAAAATAAGTTAATAAATTTATTAACGATCCTTTGAAATTGAATTATTTTTTTCACGAAAATATTGGGATAAAGAATTTTTCATTTATATTATAAGTAATTTTTTAATTAAAAAATTATTAGATGAAAAAAAATTACACGATGATATTTTTGTAAATAATTTATCAATTTTTAACTGTAACCTTCTTTAGATAACTTTTTTTTTTTACGTCTAAGGGGGAAGAGTTCAAATGTAAAAACTTATTAAATTTTTCTAGAGATAGTTTCTTTTTCACTTTCTCTTTCACATAGACATTGTTATTCAAAGCTTCTGTTTTTTTATTTTGCGGTGTTCGTTGCAATGATAAGCATCATTGCCACCGATTATAAGAGATTTCTTTCTCATTATATTATGATAACAAATTCTAAATTAGAATCAACAACTTTATCAAAATCACTATTATATATTACGATAAAGAAAAAAACTACTTTACTATAAATACAAAATTGTCCACACAATAACCAGGTAATATTAACACATACATGTAAGTTTCCAACAATATTTATTTATGTATTAAATATAACACTATAAAGAGATGATTAAATTTAGATATACAAAATAATCATTAAACAGTTATTAAATTTAAAAATAAAAAAATTATTTATTATATTAACTAAATTAAACATTATTTTATATACTAAAATCATAATTAGTTTTCTAAATTAACGTGTAACAACAACGGTCACAAGTTTAGATTCTGCTTATTTAAAAATCTTCCATTTGAATATCAGGAGTTTTTCCTTGTTCTGTTTAGTTAAAAGCAAAATAACCTTCTTCATGTCTGCTTAACCAGTGTTGTCTTGTGTTATGAAATTTTAAGAAGAAAGGAAGTATTAGATTTAAAACAATGGGTTTATGGAAGTTTAAAAAGATTTGAACTTTTTCTTCTAGTAAAAGGACCATACTATTATGATATTACTTGTTAGATTTATAGAAGGGATTTCATGGGAGAGATACAACATAAATGACTTGTGTTATGTTTAATTGTTCTTCCACCCTGGCTTTTTGACGATTAATTGAAACAAATGAAAAAAGAAAGGGTTTAAAAGTTACTACAGCTTGCTTAATTGTGATTGATTTAATTTCACATCTGCTTACCCGAATGATAACAGAGGATACTTCCTTCTTCTGTACTAGTTTGCATCTTCTATCATCCACAACCAACTCAGATCTCACTTCTCATTCAATTTTCCCTGCATTTCAAGCAAAAGCCAATATCATAACCAGCTAAATCCATTTCTCAATCACTTTATCTTCCTTGATATTCCACCTTATTATTAGATGATCAAGACATATATCCCCACAAAAACAACCATAAGTTATTTTACAACCCAACCTTGTACCTAATTATCATTCACTTCCCATCTATATAACACCCTCCCCCGTTCCACCTTCCACAAATCAAACCATTCTTTGCAATACCAACTTCCATTTCTTTTGCAATTCAGCAGAGTAAAGCAATCACAGCCTTCAATTTCCAACATGAACATAAAACAAACTCTCTTATTCTCACTCCTTCTAATTGCTCCCATTTTCTCAATCACCACTTTAGCTCAGTCACCAGCCGCAGCCCCTAAGCCTCCAGCAAAACCTGCTCCGGCCGCACCGGCTCCGGCACCCGCTAAGCCACTAGTCCCGGCATTACCCCAGTCACCCTCTTCAGGTGATACTTCTGGCAGCCAAGACATCGTGAAGATCTTAAGAAAGGCCAAGTCTTTCAACACGCTAATCCGGTTGCTGAAAACCACACAAATCATCAACCAAGTGAACGCACAGCTTGTGACCTCAAAGAATGGAGGCTTAACCATCCTTGCACCAGACGATGGTTCCTTCTCAGAGCTCAAAGCAGGGTACTTCAATTCCCTGGGTGACAGACAACAAAAGGCATTGATACAGTATCATGTCCTCCCCGTTTACGTGTCAAGCTCAAACTTTGACGCTCTCAGCAACCCTGTGCTCACACTGGCCAGTGACAGTCCCACAGGGTATCAGCTGAACGTGACAGCATATGGTAACAGCGTGAACATCTCAACTGGGGTGGTGAATGCCACTCTCACAGGCATCGTTTACACAGATAAGACTCTTGCAATCTATCATGTCGACAAGGTGCTCATTCCTTTGGACTTCTCAAAGCCTAAGACTATAGCTCCAGCTCCAGCTGTGGCGAAGGCACCTAAAGCTGATAAGGAAAACTCTTCAGCAGAAGATGATGACCAGGGTCGGGCAGCCAAGGACAGCTCTGGAGCCACCAGTTTTGTTAGCACTCATGGAACAACCTTGGTGTCCTTTGGGGTTGGTCTCCTTGCGGCAGCAGCAACAATGTCGTGGTGAAGACCATTCATTTCTCCATGTTTCGTTTCTGATATGTTTTCAGGACAAGCAGACAACTTTTGTGGACTTGTGTTTATGTTGTGCTGGCTTGTTTATTGCGCAGGAGAAGCGTTGTTTGTGAGTTATGTGAACTCTTGTTCTGTTTTTGTTTTGTCATGAAGGAAAAATATTTGTGATTCGTTTCATTATCAAAGAAGAAAGGAATATCTGTTTGTTTTTTAATCAGTTATGTGCTCCGCTGGGAAATCTTCTTCCTCTCCATCGTCAATGAGTAGCATAATAAAATTATTATTATTCAGTTGAAACCATTAAAGCTTTCTGTATAAACTTCTATCTTTGGTAAGTTTTGATAAATAGAAAAGTGTTATACAATTTTTTACACTACTAATCATCCACAAAAATTAGTTACTTCAGTGATACTTGAGAGACTTTTAGTCCTGAATATTAGAAAAGTAATATATAAATACTTCAAATGTCATATATATATATATATATATATATATATATATATATATATATATATATATATATATATTTTGAAATGTCTTCCGAGTATGTTGTGAGGAGAAAATATATGTGATTGAATTTAATTTATGTTGTCTTTATTAATTTGAGATCACAAACATATATGGTCATTAAGTATAATTTTCAATATCAAAACAAAATGATATTATGATTCTCATTTTTTATTTTTTTATTTTATTTTTTAATTTGATTTAATATAAATTATTGATTAATATATTATTAATTTTAAAAAAAAAATCATGACTCATACTAAAATTCACACTAAGTATTTAAGTGAAAGTATAATTTTTCTATCTTTATTTAATCTATGAAAGATATGTACACATGTAAAAAATGAAGTTAAAAGTAGTTTGATATCATCAAAAGATAACAAAACCTTTAAAGAAGCATCAAACTTTATAGCAGATATTATGAGGATTGATCTTACGACATTATCTTTAAATTTGATTTCAAAAATATATGAATAGTGTAAGTCATATGTAATGAGAAAAAAATACAAAGAGAAATTATAAATATTGATTAAGTGTTTCAAAAATTGAAAAGGTGGAAAATAACATGTTTTATGATATAGTAATACTTTTTACCTTATTATCAAATGGGTAAGTTTGGTACATCACACATGCAACTAATAAATTTCACACTGTTACGATAGATAGATAAAGGTTTTTAGGTTATTGAAGTTCATGATTTAATTAATATATATTAAAGAAAGTCTAAGTGTGTTTTGACATGAATAAAAAATTATTTTTTAAAGTAAACACTATACTTCTTCTTGCTAACTGCATGGTGAATGGTATCGACAAGTTACTGATAAATTCAAATTGAAGACAATAGATGTTGTCCTCACTCCGAAAGATATCAGTCTGAACTTGAAGAAATACTCAAAAGTTATTGTCGTGGGTACCAAAGAATACCAGGCATTTCAAAATGTTTTTATCAATTAATACTATTGGAACAATTAAGAATTCAAATATTTTTTAAGCTTAACTTGTCTTTTATATTATCCAAGATGCCTCAAATTTTTTTTTCTTTCTTCTTTATTTATCTATTAGGTGAATTGTCATTTTTAGGAATGTAAAAAATGTGAAAAAGGTAAGATTTTCAGTTGATGATTAGGATGACAAGAAACACTAAGCTACTTTACGTCACATTTTTTTTACGTCACATAGTAATATTAAAAGTATTTAAATAATAATCACAGCTTATCTGAATCAAAATTACCCCTATTTATTAGATTTATATAAGGTTGGAAGCCTAGTATCCAGTGTTTTAAGGAGAAAAAAAAACTCTATATGTTAAATATTCAATATATAAGGCTAATGAAGTATTAAATATATAAGGCTAATGAAGAATTAATTGAAGGTGCCCTTAATTTGTGTTATTTTCTAAAAGAATTAATTGAAGGTTACAAAACTGTTATTTTCTAAAAGAAATCACTTTTGTTGACTTTTAATTTGTGTTAAGTTTTGGGATATAATAAAATAGAGAGACATGGGTATTAAATGACAAATATTAATCAACAATTTTAGATCAAAATAATTAAAATTAAGCATAAAAGAATTCCGAAAGCTGTGTCACTTTAGTAGCTAGTATAGTATGTGATTAAGTCTTCATGGTGGCTCCATCCTCACCTGAATCTCCCGCTGAAAACGCCACTTTAGATTGCTACCATATTAGGTTTTTGTTCCTCCTACTTGATGGAACTTCTAAACCAAAATATGCACACACTCATTGTCCCCATGCATCCAACTCATTGCAACAATGATTTGAAAGCAAATAGTTACCTCACCATTATCACACTCTGATGCACCACCTTTTTCTTCTTTACAACAATCTCTATCTTTCCAAATAAACATTGCACCAAACAATCATTCACCATTCCCCTCCAAAATAAAAACCCAACCCCTTCTCCCATTCTCTCAAAAACAAAAACATCCCACATTCTATCATTCACCCGACCAACTTAACCCAAAAAATAAACCTAGAAATGAGGATCATGCAAGAATCTCAATCTTTCATTATTCCCACCACAATTCTACTACTAGCACTATTTTACACCACTTCAGCCCAACTCTCACCAATTCAACCCCCTTCAACACCATCACCACCATTACCCCAGCCCTCGCCGCCGGCAACAGCGCCGGCACCGGGATTCAACACTGTCCCTCTTGTCCCAGTGACCCCAACTGGGGCCCCCACACCCACGATCATCCCCAAAGGCCCCACCATTGACATAGTCCAAATCCTAAGAAAAGCCAAAAGGTTCTCCGTTCTCACTCGCCTCTTGAAAACCACCCAACTCATCAACCAGCTCAACTCACAGCTCGTGACTTCAAGCTCAGGAGGGTTAACCCTCTTTGCACCAGAAGACAGTGCCTTCTCCAAACTCAAAGCAGGGTTCCTCAACTCTCTTACCGACAGACAGAAGGTCGAGCTTCTGCAGTTCCACACTCTCTCTTCCTTCATTTCCATCTCAAACTTCGATACTCTTACCAACCCGGTTCAAACTCAAGCCGGTGACGACCCCCAGAGGCTGCAACTCAACGTCACCACTTTCGGCGGTAGCCAGGTCAGCATGGCCACCGGCGCCGTCAATGCCTCCGTCACCGGAACCGTTTACTCCGACAACAAGTTGGCGATATACCAGGTCGACAAGGTGCTTCTCCCTCTCGATCTCGTGCTACCCAGCAAGGCGCCGGCTCCGGCGCCGTCGTTGGCAAAAAAAGGGTTGCCGAAGGCTGACAAAGGAAATTCCACGGCGGCGGATGATAGTAGTACCGCCAGCGATGATGGCAGCGACGGGAAGGGTTTGCCCGCGGGTGTTTCCGCAGGTTGTTCGATGAAATGGGTGAATAACGTTGTTGTTGTTGGAGTGGTGGGTTTGGTGAGTGGAGTTATGATCTGAGGTGAGTGTGGATGGAATGGAATGAGGGATTCGAACTTTTTGTTGTGCATTTTTGAGTGATATTTATGGTTTGGTGCTTGGGGTTCTGGTTTGTGGGTATAGCGTAGGGTGAAAATGTGTGCATGCATGCATGCATGCCATGATGGGTTTTTCTCACTTCTTTTGTTTTTGTAAGTTGTTTCTTACTTTCTGGTAATTGATCCATTTCTGGCTTTGTAAGCGGATATATATAAGAAAAGGTTCTCCATATATTTTGCTTTTGAATTGTTATTTTCTGTACAATGATAACCAATTAGATGGTGATTTTTCTAGAAGAGGTCGATGATATAACATATTGTATGATTAGTTATTAACAAAGTACACTGGTTTGTTGTTTTATAAAATGTTATTACATTTTATAGTTATCCATTCTTATTAAGCACCGGGACATATTCACTAAAATGTTTTTTCATTGCGAGGGATATATGTTTTAGATGGGTTTGACAAACTTTCACAAACAACTATTTTTTGTAAAAAAAATTCTAAAATTTTATTATTTTATTTTGGATTAAATATGTTTTTGTCCCTCAAGTTTTAGTGAAATTTAGAATTAGTCTTTCTTTCAAACTTTCGACCAATTTAGTCATTCATCTTTAAAAATACCTGAATTTAGTCCTTTTAACCAAATTTTATTAAGTTTATCTAACATTTCAAACACATTTCATGATAGTATTTAAATTGTTTACACCTTTTGACGCATTTTCGCTTTAATGTTAACTCAAATATTATCATAAAATGTGTTTAAAATGTCAAATAAACTTAACAAAATTTGGTAAAAAGAACTAAATTCACAAATTTCTAAAGATGAAGGACTAAATTGATATAAAGTTTTGAAGAGAACTAATTCCAAAATTCACTGAAACTTGAGGGACCAAAAACATATTTAACCCTTTTATTTTTGTAACTTTTATAAAAAAAATTAAAAAATTACCTTATTTTACTTATTTTGTCAATTTTGTAAAATATTTGTTTGTCAAAAAACCATTTTTGTATGTTTTAAGTCTCTTACCCTATTCTCTCTCGATGAATAAATGTGTAAATTTTTCATTTCACAAAAAGAATTTCTATCTTTTATTGGAAGACAAAAATTTCTTTGTAAGTCGCACCTTTTTTCCTCTTTTTACTTTCTTTCCCTACATACTTAAGACGGGATATAAAAATTATTTAATTTTCCCTTTTATCATTTTTTGTATTTAAAAAAATTATGGGAATTCAAAACAGGTACAATTTCCGGGTGAAAAAAATACTATGTAGAAGAGCAAAGTGAAAATTAGGCACTAGAGCAAACCAAATAGGGGTGTAAACAGGAAGCCCCAAAAGCAACAATGATGTAGCCCGTAGATTATATTAATAAGGAAAATAATTATTTGAAAAACTTTAACAAACAACCATTTGGTAAAAAATTCCCTAAAATTTTCTTACTTTATTTTTATAACTTTCATACAAAAATAAAAAATTCTCTATTAATAAGTTTGTCAACAAAATATTTATCAAAAATTCATTTTCCTATATATAATAACAAAGTTCACATGATACATATAGATAGACAGGGTAATGATAACGTTTTCCATGATTTTGGATCCAATGTTTACAGAGGGTGAATTGAATCTACTCGTTGCGAGTTCGTTGAGTGACTTAGCAAATTTAATAATGTTTAATTTGATTGAACGTGTTTAAATTGTTTTATGTCTACTGTAATAACAAATTTCATAAACATTCCTACGTTGTATATCAAGATCACAAAAATCTTTAATCACTTCACTCTCACGTTTGGTTGACTATATATTAATATGCATTTTTTTTTATTCAATACCTATTTAACATCAATAAATTTTTTTCACTTTAAAATAGAAAATAATGTAGAATGAATCAATATAGAAAAGTTAAAAAAAAAAATATTGAATATTGAAAAGTGGACTGAAAATTAAAAGGTGTACGTGGAATTTTTTCTTGCATAGATATGCTTGCTGGTATCAACACAATTATAACTTCCTAAAACCTATACATTTTTTATCCTCTTCGATTACTTACAGAATAAACTTTTCAAGAGTTACTTTTTACATTCTATAAAATTGATTCCAAGACAAATAGGTCACAATACAGAAAGAACTTCATAAATTATTCAAAAAATAGTAAAAAGTAATATATTTTAATTTAAAAGCTAAAAACATTTGAGGAATTTAAAATAAATTTAAACCTAAATATTATTTTATCCACCTAACGGAGGCACTCAACTTCAATACCTATTCAAGCTTTATGGTATTTGAATATTTATATTTATATTATACACAATTACCTTTTTTTATATGCATCTCAAATGTTCATACCTCCACATGAAATAAGCACTTTTTTTAGGGGGACGGGAGTAAGCAATACACATATAACAATTGTGCATAAATTTAAGTTTTATATCTTTTGGAAACTATTTAATAAAATAATATATATAAATTAATTCTAAAACAAATTTAAGAAAATTAATCTCTTTATCTTAATAATTTTCTATTTCCTCTCAATCTAATAACTTCGATAAATAAATAAATAAATATTTATTTAGTCATTAGATTACGAAAGAGAGAAAAGTAATTTTTGTTTTAAATTTGAACACTTCTTATATACCCATTATTTTAGAGAGAGAAAAAAAATGGTGTGGTTCAAAAGTCATCTTCTTCTTCTTGGCACTGAAGAGGCCATGCATGTGCAAGTGCAAGCTTTAAACAACTCCGTCCTTCTTAACGCCAAACAATAAAAGCACATTTAATGGTGAGGACAGGTTACCCGTCAGAGTTTTTTTAATAGAAAAAATATATATTTTTTTTAAGAAAAACGTGTTTCTATTCTGTCCCTCCTGAAATTTTATTTCTGTTCTTAAATCAATGCAATTAGTAATCTAATTTAAAAAAAAATTATTCGATCCTCACGTTTATATAATATTTTAAAATCAGGAATCACCAATATCTATTTGACATTAAAAGGAATTCCGACAATATTCAGCATGTATATGATTTTATTTAAATTGAGAGTTATTTTTTAATTTAAAAGTATTTGATATGAAGAATTAATTAAATGTCTTTTTTAAATGTAAAAGTATAACGTTTTGGAAGCCCCTACGAAAATTCTGTACCTTGCGTTTCTGAAAGGGTGTGTGTGCTTGTTCATGAATTAATTTTGAGGAACAATAAATGTTATATAGTTGACGGGCCGTACTAAATTACTACCTAAGAATTTTTGTTTTTGTTTATGATTTTAAATTCCGTGGTCGGTCCTTATAATTATTTCTCACACAAGTTGCTCGTTAAATTAGTGACTTTGTTGAAAAGGGTAGAAACTTTTTACTTTTTTTATCACCCAAAATTAAGTTATTCCACACGATTTTCACTTTCTTGCACAGAAAACAACAATTAAAGTTATATATATATATATATAGTATAAATAAAAAAAAGAGAAGAAACAGTATAAACAAAACTCTAATCATAGTGATTTGTTAAAAAGTTTAATTAGCTAATAACTTGTTTAACCCGTGTGTGAGCATGGCTAAAGTTCTAAAAATTAGAATGAAAATAACCAAAGTTGAAGTGTGTGTTTTATTCTGCTTTGCTTCATTAAATTTTAATTACACATTCAGCTGTCTAATTCTGCGAAAGCAGATAATTTTTTGTAATTATTTAATTCAACGTAGAAAATATTAATCAAAAGTATAAATTACAAAAAAAGACAACATTTTAAATTGATTGTTGAAGAACATCCCAGACTTTGCAAGTACATCACTCCATTAGAAACATTGCAACAAAAATAGATTTGGAGCAATCAATATAAAGGACTTTTATCAGCGGTGAGTGTTTATTTTATTTTATTTTTTCAATTTTGTAACGTGATCTCTAATAAAGTTGCTTGAATCATTCAAGCTAAGTAATCATAAAATAAATTATGCATTGTCGTTTTAGAAGAAAATATAATTGAAATGAGAGAATTGAATAAAAAGAATATTTTAAATATTAATTTTAAATTAGTGATGATCTTCTGCAAGGTTGTTTAACAAAGTATACTACTGAATTACGTAACAGGAAATTGTTTATGCAAGCTTCAATCTTTCATGGTGCAAACAGATATATCAATGAGAAAATATTTTGAATATTAACTGTAAAATAATTTTAAAAACAGTAAAATTACTTTTTTAAGAAAATCTATAAAACTAAATGTAACATCCAAATTTTGGTGACGAAACAAACGAATATAAATATAGCTTATATTAGTTTAATTAACTATTTTCTTACCAAATCTTTATCATTAATTGTTCTGAAAAAGGACTTCGCACCCTCCATCACTCTGCAAAAGAAAGTCAAAACTCGAAAGCTCTGCATAAACCTAACCACAATGGGGATACAAAATTCATATCATTCCCACCGGTCTCCGTTTCAAAACACTTCTGTCTAATCAAAAACTCCAAAACTTCATAATCTATTTTTGCAAATTCTAACCAAAATTCCTTTCTTTCATACTTTTCATACAATGGTAAAAAAACTAAAAAACCAAACCAAACTAAACTCTTCATCCTGTGATCATCATCTTCCTTCCTCAAACAGTTACAGCAAGGTTAAACAATTTGAAAAATAAATAAATAGAGTACATAATCAATCATCCGTCAAACTAAGGAAAATCATTTTCTGGACGGCTTCATTGAATTTTCCTGGAGAGAGAGAAGGTGTGGGGAAATAAAGAATAAATAATTTATTTATTACCCAAAACAAAAGTCTTTGGAAATTCAGTCCCTTTGTTCCCATCTTTTTCCGCTTGCGTACGCGGATTCGGCCGAAATTATTAGCATAATCGACTCCTAAATTCATCTCTTTCTTAACTTGCTGATTCCTACCTCTTTAAACGTTCAAACTTCTTCACCCAACCACCGCGAAACTGTTTCATAGCATGCCACCACCGTTTCGAAACCCAGAAAACACTTCCCGGGAAAATTTTCCACCCTTCCAAATTTCTCCCCTTTCCTTGCGGAACCCGTTCCTTTCCTGAAACCAGCATCAGGGTCGCCGCCAGTTTAGAAAAAGAAGCACCTCCGATGGCTTCAGCGGCTATATTTTCGTCGCTTCGGCGGCGCCGGTCGCCTTCGCTGGAGGCGTTTCTTGTGCCGGTTGACCTCTCTGAGGTGGCGCTTCTGGAGACACTTATCTCCGTCTCCGGAGACGTCGTATCCTGCTTCTCCGACAACCGGTTCCCCTTCCAGCGCCGGAACTCGCGTGCCCTCGTGGGAAAAGTGGAGATTTTCCGGTCAATGTTGGAGTGCTTGAGAGACTCCGCCGACGGTGGTGTTCTAAACCCCACGGCGGCGCTGTGCCTAAAGGAGCTTTATTTGCTACTGTACCGCTCTAAGATTCTTCTTGATTACTGTGCCCGATCGAGCAAGCTGTGGCTCTTGCTTCAGAACCATTGTGTGTCTGGTCACTTCCATGATTTGAGTCAAGAATTTTCGACCCTTTTGGATGTTTTTCCCGTTGGAGAGATTGGACTCAGTGATGACGTTAGGGAACAGGCTGAGTTGTTGCGGAGACAGTCCAAAAGGGCTAAGTTGTTCATAGATAAGAAGGATGACGCCCTTAGGACAAGGTTCTATTGGTTTCTGGATGAATTTGAAAGTGGGAGGGTTCCTGATTCTAAGGACTTGAGGTGTTTCTTTGTGGATAAGTTGCAGATGCTCGATGCTAAGAGTTGTAGGGTGGAGGTTGAGGCCTTGGAGGAGCAGATTGTGAACCACGAGGGTGATGTTGAGCCAACAGTTCCTGTGCTTAACGGGATGGTGGCTATCACAAGGTATTGTAGGTTTTTGTTATTTGGGTTTGAGGAAGAATTCGAAATTGAAATTCAGAAGAGGGCGAGGAAGAGGTTGATTACTCAGGAAATTGCAGAAACGTTTTTTACTGTTCCTAAGGATTTTTGCTGTCCGATAACTTTTGACTTGATGTGTGATCCTGTAATAATTTCTACTGGTCAAACTTATGATAGGAGGTCTATATGGAGGTGGATGGAGGAAGGACATTGCACTTGTCCCAAAACTGGGATATTGCTTTCTCATAACAGGCTTGTTCCTAATCGTGCTCTTAGGAATTTGATCATGCAGTGGTGCAGCGCACATGGAGTACCCTATGATCCACCTGAGGGGGTTGATCCATCAGTTGAGATGTTTGCATCAGCTTGTCCCTCCAAAGCTTCCCTTGTAGCTAACCGAGAGACGGCGATGCTTCTCATTCAGCAGCTTGCCGATGGGTCGCAAGTTGCAAAGACTGTGGCTGCCAAGGAGATAAGATTGCTGGCGAAAAATGGAAAGGAAAACCGTGCCTTCATTGCGCAAGCAGGGGCAATTCCTCATCTGAGGAAGTTGCTTTCCTCGCCCAATGCTGTTGCACAGGAGAATTCTGTGACTGCACTGCTCAATCTGTCCATTTTTGAAAGAAATAAGAGTATGATCGTGGAGGAAGGGTGTCTGGGATCAATTGTTGAGGTGTTGCAATTCGGGCACACGACTGAGGCAAGGGAGAATGCTGCTGCAACCTTGTTCAGCCTCTCTGCTGTCCACGAGTATAAGAAACGAATTGCGGATAATGTGGGGGCTGTTGAAGCATTGGCATGGTTGTTGCAAGAGGGAACCCAAAGAGGGAAGAAGGATGCTGTGACAGCATTATTTAATCTCTCCACCCATACCGAGAATTGTTTGAGAATGATAGAGGCAGGGGCAGTGAAAGCTATGGTCTTGGCTCTGGGGAATGAGGGAGTTTCCGAGGAAGCAGCTGGTGCCTTGGCCTTGATTGTTCGGCAGCCTGTTGGCGCCATGGCAGTGGTGAGGGAGGAAGCAGCAGTAGGTGGATTGATAGGGATTATGCGATGTGGAACGCCAAGAGGTAAAGAGAATGCAGTTGCAGCATTGCTGGAGCTCTGCAGGAGTGGCGGCGCCGCCGCAACTGAGAGGGTGGTTAGGGCGCCTGCGTTGGCCGGCTTGCTTCAAACCTTGCTTTTTACAGGGACAAAGAGGGCAAGAAGAAAGGCAGCTTCACTTGCTAGAGTGTTTCAGAGATGTGAAAATGCATCTCTGCATTATGGTGGATTGGGTGTGGGTTATGCATTTGCTAGTGATTCAGCTTCAACCAGGAATACTACAAACTTTGTGAGTGATGTTTCACTTCCAATGTCCATTTCTGTTCCCGTTTTATAACAGTGGTAATACTCATTTCCCATGTTTCTGGTGTTCTTCATTTTTTCCTTTGTAACTCTATTGATTCTTTCGTTGACATTTAAAGTCAACAAGTATAGAAATACCAGATGTATTCAGAGAAGGATGTGTTGTTGAGCAGTTAGCTTCAACCCATGTGTAATCTGTTTCTGCAAGAACGAATACAAAATGCTCGAAAATGGAATTATTAGACCATTTCACTACTGATAAACAAACATCAAGAATGCCAATTTTACAGGATTGGTGCTAAATTTATGTTTAAACGTGCGAAGTAAACTTGTTTTGTTAAATTTACATGGAGTCAACACATGTACTATTGCGCACAATTTGTTCCTTGTTTATTTGTGTCAAACAGCATTTTCCTATTCTTTCTATTTGTATTTGGTTCTCTACTTTTGCTCTGTTACAGGGATTTGTCAGATGTATGTTTGGTAAAGCGTGGTGGAATAAATTCTCGGTGTTGTTAAGTTTGAGTCATGAAATTTGTAGTTTTGAGTTGAGATACCATGTTGGGTTGATGCGTGTGCATGCATCATTACGGGAACGAATGTGTTATATTATTTGAGGCCTATGAATGTTGATCACGCAAGAGAAGAATGATGCTCTTTTATTTTGACTTTCCTTGCTTTGTTCCATTCCTATGTGCTCGGAAAAAAACAGCTATGAATGAATATGTGTCGTCATGAATCATAATGAGGAGGTATCTTAAAATAATGTGCAGCATATCATACGAAGATACTGAGGAAAAAAGTTGAGGCAATTAAAAAGAGTGCTATTCACAGATTGAAACTGGTTGGTGGCATTCAGCGGTGGAGGATGGACGAGTTAAAAAAATAATATTCAAAAGGTTAAATGATATAACTTTACGTTTAATGATATAAATAAACTGGTCCAAACATGTTAAAAGAAATAGTTCCAGGTGTTATGATAAATCAAGTAATAATCATGTTATTTGGGACTAAAGCCCTCATAACCTTTCAAGGGAATAATAATTGAACAAGTTCGTGTCTAATGTCCCTTCATATATGAACATTTTTAGTCAAATCCCTGTCAAAATTTAGCAAAAGACACATAAGTAAAACCAAGTACCTTCTCACCTTCAATGCATTAATTATAAAAGACGCTCCACCAAATATGTTATATATTATCTTCTAAAAAAAATATAGAACCTTATGTTTGTAAAATTTTGTTTACAAATTTTCGTATAGCACATAAATAGCAAAACAGTGTTTACTCAAATTTTAAAAAGTGTTTTTATGTTTAAAAGTATAATTATTTTAAAATAAGCTTTACTCTGTAAAATAGTTATTAGTTGGAAGGATTCCGATTCTGGAATTATATTTGAAAGTGGTCCGAAAAGCACATAAAGGCTTGAAAAGAATGGTTGTTATGAGAAGATGTTGTACCATTTATGGTGTAGTGAGCAGAGCCACTCCTCAGTATTCAAAGCTTTTAAGTTTGTCAATGGTTTCCATGAACCTCTGGAAAAAGGAAAATTGCAGGTGCTTAGGCCAATTCCACTACATGAATATTCTTCATAGTGGGGGCACATAGAGTGCACATTAAAAAAAAATTAAAACAATTAAATAATTGGTGAGAAGATTGCTAATGATGACAACAACACTATGATTCTCAATTGCTTCATTCAAATTCATCCACCTATCATTTTAAGTCCTCGAGTACCATAAGTTAGTCTCATGAGTTCTCATTGTTTTTTCATTTGTAATTTGAAATTTTTATCATATTTTTGTTACTTTCTTTAAGTTGTCCTTCAAAATTGATTTAAAGGTTTAACAGAGGAAAAAAAATTAGCATGTATAAGATTTTTTTTTATTGATTTGACATATTAAGCATAAGACTTAATAATGTGTGGTTAGGTTGTTAATTAATAGACTGTCACGAAAGAGTTTGTTAAGACTTAAAATCATTAGTGACTCTTATTAATAAGCTACGGTCGTGTTTATCCATTGAAAATCGCACCTACGAGAACACTAGAGAGCATGAAAAAGATTTGTTTGCTACCAACGTGAATTGATTATACCAAAAATAATTTCATTAAAAAAAAAAAAAAAACTTGTTCAATAGGTCTATTTTTTAATTTGTAAGATACTAAAAATATGTTTGACTATTATATAAAAAAAATTGTTTGGTTGTTGTACCTTTAGAGGGCCTGAGTTATCTTTTTCGGAATTTTATAGAATCGACTATCCGAAGAACCAATAAATATTATCAGTGAAAAAATAAATTAGTTCTAATACGGCATAAAATATAGAATATATAATTGTTAACGTGAAAAAAAAATATAATCAAAATTGATTGAGTTTTTCTTTTCAATCAGAATTTTAAGTGTCTTATATGAATAAAATTTAAAAACTTGAAATAATTTAATACACCATTCAATGTTATCCATACAAATCAAACATCATATATCTCATATTATCATCCATACAAATCAAACATATGTATTCAACACTTCCTTATCATTCATATCTCATATTAACCATTCAATATTATCAATAAATCAACAGATATACATAATTATAAAATCTAAAACATGCAAATTATCTATTATCTATTACAGAAGGTAGAGCCCAAAAGAAACTCTTTTACGTCAAGTTGCTCCATCTCTCGAGCACACTCGAATTTAGTTTCAAATGACGCCCAATATAAAATTTTTGATAATTAACGCTACAGTAGAGTGCCCAATGATATCTATAGGTGTCCAACGCTTCAAACCTCTAAAGTTCATTGTCGTTGGGTAGCACCTAATGCCCCAAACCTTTAGAGCTCACTACCAAGTAAGAACCAAGCAATCCCTCGGTAGCACCTAATGCCTTATACTACTATAATTCTTTGATTTCAATTTTATGCTTACCTCCTGACGATTTTGTGGTGCCACCCAACACCAACTTAAACTCGAACTAATTATAATAGTTTACCTAATTTGCTTATCCAAACAATTCTATCTCTTTTTTTATTTCAAAATATAGTTTATTTCAAAATAAATCTTAGAGCAAATTCGACAATTTTGTCATAACCAACTAATCTTACAAACACAATTTCATTCATTTAGAACAATCAATTCAATTCAACATGCCAACAATTTCAATTCATCATCACAATCAATTCATTAAACAAAAATCAATCCATATAATTAAATTAACTTCTCTTACCTAAAAAAGGAGAGTTTTCACTCATAGAGATTCCACACAATCAAACTCCTGAGGTCATTCTAGCTACAAAAGAAAGCTTAGATTAATAATTTGAACACGACTTTAAGACTATAAAAGAGTAGCTACCTAAAGTCACATGATAACCTCTTAGAGACCTTATGCAATAGGATCAAAATTGGCTTAAGAAAAAAAAAGCAAATCTATTCATAAATATGATCGGATAAATGTGTTGTTCTCAATGGCAAAAGTCTTGGGATAGGGTCAGATCTTCAAAGAAATGAAAGATAAAGTCAAAAACTTAGAGAGATGACAAAGAAGGCTTAGAAAGAAAGTTTTAGGGAGATGAATTTTTGTAGGGTTAAATATGTTTTTAATCTTTCAACTTTTAGTGAAAATTGAAATTAGTTCCTCTTGGAAACCTTAAACCAATTTAATCTCTTATCAAACCTGTTTCTCAACTAACATTGAAGCGAAAAAACTACAAGAAAATGTTTAATTAGTAACCAATTTTAGTGACCAAAAGTTGTTAGTCACTATAGTGACAAATTTAGATACTAATTTACAAAGTAAAAAATTATTAGTTACTAAAATAGTCACTATTATGAATAAAAAGTTATAATTGGTCACTAAATTAGTCTTTAAAATTAGGTACCATGGGTTTGGCTACCAAAGGAAATTGGTCACTAAAAATTAGCTACCTAGATTTTGACTATCAAAATAACTTAGTTTCTAAATTGGTCTCTAATTAATTAATGACCAATTATAGTTTTTTTTATTTATAATAGTGATTATTTTAGTAACTAAATTATATTTTTTTAATTTCTAAATTGGTTACTATAGTGACTATCAACTTTTGGTTACTATAATGGGTTACTAATGAAGCCTTTTCTTGTATTGACATGTGTCAAACAGTGTAAACAAACTAAAAGACTATAATGAAATGTGTTTGAAACTAATGACGGACCTTAGAAGGTCCGTAGGGGGCCATGGCCCTACAAGAAATTTTAAATATTTTTTAATTTTTTAGATTAATTTTTATTTTTTTATAAAATATAATATTTAATGTTAATAAATAATAAAATTAAAAATTAAATATAATAAAGAATAATAAATTTATTAAGATATTTTTTTGTTCTCTCATCCTAAGTTTCTTACACGTATTATATATATTTACACTCTTGCATCTTTTGTTTTGTTTTTTGTTTTAAAAAATAAATAGAAAGTTAGACATAAATTCATTCTAAAATTCGCTTTTAGTTGTGGTTCGTTCTCTTTTAAGATGAAAAAGTAACTCTCCTTCTTCTCTTCATATAAAAATATTAGTTTGATATTTTTTTTTTCATCTTATAGGTTTTTTATATAATTATTTTTTTATGAATATAAAAAGAAAAGTTATGTAATATATATTTTTTCATAACCATTTCTTATATGTGACTTGATTATCATAATATTTTTTAGTAATTATGTCTCTCAATTTTTTATTAGATTTTGATAAATTATTTTTTAGTCTTATTTTTTTTAATATAGGTTTATTGATGAAGAATAAAATAACATATTTATTTTTCTTAAAGTAATAAAAGGAAGATACCCTTGAAGATGAAAACAATACAAATTTACTTATTCACCTATCTTTAAGCATGATACTAAGAATTCAATTGTTGAATTAGAGAACCATTCTTTAAGATTCAAAGAATTATAAGTGGGAAGTTTCATATTAACTCTTTTGAATTATAAGCGGAAAGTTTGATATTAATTCTTTTAAATTTATTATAAGAAAACTTTCTCAAATATGTGAATATTTAGGAAAAGAGAAGAAATTAGAAAAACTTATTTAAAATGAATTTCATATCAAATACAACTTCAAAAGTATCATTTTTTTAAGAAAAAACGTACAAGGATATTTCAATACTAAATTATATATTTTTGTTATATTAGTAATAATAATTAAATATATGAAATTTGAGTATATTATTTTGCCCCCTTCAAAATTTCTGATCAAAATCTATCACGGTTTAAAACGTAAAATAAACTTAATAAAATGGTTAAAAAGATTAAATCCACACGATTATATAGTTAAGGGACTAAATTGGTTCAAGATTTTCTAAAAGGACTAATTTACTAAAAGTTGAAAAACCAAAAATATATTTAACTCAAATTTTTATAAAATGAATCTCTTTTAATAGAATTCTATTTATAATTTGATTTCTTAATATTAAAATATTGCGGTATCATTTACAAAATCATCTCCACTCTTAAACGATTTTTAAATCTTCAGAAATATAATATATAATGTGAAAAAAAAATTACCAAATTCATCTACAAATAAAGTTTGTAAGAGTTAAAAATAAAAGTTACAAACATTCTAAGGTTCATTTTTAACCACAAAAAAATGGAATTTAAAATGTTAAAAAAAAGCTACAACTGTATATTTAGTAGTTTACAATTTTAGCTATTTTAAGAAATAATTTTATCTTTTATTACTTAATAGTTTAACTTAACACCTTTCAACTTTCAAATACCAGTTCATTTTAAAATCTTCTGCTAACTTTTCATCTTTGAGCTAACTTCAATTAGTTTATCAAACACGACCAAAGTATGATAATAATTATGAAGTTTGAATCTAAAACATTGTATAATCTCCACCACTCAGCATTATATGTCGGTAATAAACGTGAAAAAGTGAAATTACAAATAAACAAAGTCTAATTTAATCGAGTTTTGTTTACATACACACTTTGTTTACATATACGTATACCGACATGGAAATTAAAGAATCCTTTAATCATTGGAAGTCCCAAAAAAATGTACCAAGTAATGCTTAAATTTTTACAGTTTAAAACTTTTCAAACATTATCCTTAACAACAATAACAAAATACCCACACCGACAATAAAATAACATATCATGGAACTGGCAATAATCAATTCGTTGGTTGCATTAAAAAAAGTATTTGCCATGACTCAATTTGAATCATCTTTCAATTTATGGAAATTTTCAATACTAAAATAGTATTATTTTGAAGTGAATGACGTTGAATTTCAGGTATTGAATGCAATACTAACTATTATTTGACCAACTTCTATTGTTATTATCTTTCCAAGTGTCTGGATGATTTTGGAATAGTTTTTAAGAATTTTCTTAATTGGCCACCAAAAATGTAACTTCATTCCTATATTTAACTAAACAATGTTGAAACTTGAGTTCAAAGTCCAGCACCATTACTACCCTTCAATGTTGAACAAACAATATTTAAATTAAAGTAACATCAAACATTAATGAATGATCAAGATTTTGTATGGAGGAACGTTCCAGATTCTTACACTTCCACCTGGATTCAGAACTCACCAGACAAATAAAATTCCTAAAAATCGATAGTTTCAAATAAAGATAGATGGTGGATGAGAGAGTAAAAAAAAAGAGAAAGAGGGTAGTGGAAAAAGAAGAGAAAAAGAATGAAATGAAAAAATACAAAAAAAAATAAATAAATAAAATGGAGACTGAATTTCGAAAGAAAAAAAATCACATTACATCAACTATGAATGTTAAGATAAAAAAATAATTAAGCCAGAAAACAATTCAGTAGTATTCATGTTAAGAAAGGGTGAAATTGAGATTTTAGAAAATATGGAGTGCAGGAAGAAAAGCCATAAGCAATAAAGAAACAATTCAGCCATCGGCAAAAAGAAAAACTGCGCAAAGTTTTTTCTTCTTGCACCTGTATAATTTCAAACTGCACCTAAAATTTGTAATAACTAGTTTATTCTTATAAAGGTGACTTCATGATTATCTAATTTGGAATTTTTCTAGAATAAGTTTACCGGAACTTTTAGAATATGATTTTGGAACAAAATTTTCATAACAGGATTACAAAACAAACTTTTTATAACATAATGAAATATATTTTGCAATGAACTTTATAGAATAAAATTTCTGACACAAACTTTCTAGAACATATGATAAAGCATTGCAAAAAAAAAATTAAAATTCAGATGTAGTTGGAGGTGCTGCGGTAACATGATACAACAAGAAACGGTATTATTGTTTTTTTTAGAATGCGGGTGCAGGTAGTAATCACAGGGGTGGAGAAGTAAAGAAAGAGCCACGAGCAAAATCTAGTACGGTTTGTGTGCTGTAGATTTTGGGCTACATAAGAGAGATATTATTGAACCCAACTAACTTCCTATAAACTCAAATACTTAATTAATGTAATTTAATTTAATACCCATCTATCATTTAATTTACTCTCAACTAAATATATTCTGCACACGCAACTAACAATTATTTTTTATTTAAACACAAATTTCTAATTACTCAAAACTAATTTGCCACAAATTCTTCTATTCCTTCTAGCCCAGTTAAAAATATAATTTAAAATAAAACACTTATTCAAAATTATTGAGCAAATAAAATAGGAATTTATTTATTTATTTATACAAATAAAGAAAATGGAAAAAGAAGATTCCACGTTTCCTAATCATCTTCAAGACCACAGATTATGTGCATGATGTTCGCAAAGAGTCATGAATGGTGTCTACAATTCTAGTTGAACAAAAAGGATTTGCAGTTTTCTTCCTTCATATATATATAATGATGCTAAGATTCTGTTTCATTTCCAGTTAATAAGAAATGCCTAGATTAGGTGAGAGTGAAAAAGAAGAATGGGGTGGTATGAGTTGAAGGATTTATTTGGGAAGTGTGTGAAAATGAAATAACTTGCAAAAGATTATGATCGAATAGGAAACTAAAGAAGCAATTTGATGACCTCTTTATGTTGACAAACTACAACACGACCAATTTAGAAATTCATAAATAACCGAATATTTATCCACCCAATAGCTTTTTTGGTCTTATACCTTGCTTGGAAATGAAGTTCCCCTAGTTGATCTTAAGAATGTTATTTTTTTGGGTTGGAATGGAACTTAACATTTACTGCATAATTTGGAGGAGACAAGCAGAATCTCATGATATAACACCTACTACGAGAAAGGGCCATTTGCTAAAATGGTAGGTATTGTGTCAAGTTTCTCTTGCATAATCACATCATATTTTTCCCTAAATTTTTAAATATTTCTCGTAACTTAATCTTCTTGACGCTGAAACATTCCAAAGGATCACTATTCTCGAAATTCAATATAACTTTTTGAACTGTTTAGTAGTATACAAGAAGTGCAGATAGATGAATTTGTAGAGAGTCCATAAATAATATTTGTACTATTTGGTGGCGGGTGAAAGATGAATTTACACGCCTAGACAGACAGGACTAAATTTGGAGCACCCCAACCGCCAAACATTGAGCTTAAACCTAGTAATAAGTTGTGTATGCTCACTGTGCTGCTGCTCTCAGACTCTTTGACCTATAACAAAAAGTTGAGAAAACTGCAAATAAATAAAGCCACCAAAGCAAAAGATGAGACAAAGACAAGGATTTTGCCTTGCCAGAACAAAGACCAAACACTCTCACTCCATCACAATCCAAAAAGAAACTGTTTTCTTCTTTAGTCTTATACCTTTTACAGAGCCTTCTACATATTGAACACAAAGTTAATGTTCATTCAAATACACTGCAACATTCAAACTCTCTACAATTCTAGTTCTTGTTGTTACTACAAAGGACTACCTCAGTATTACAATGTACCATGTTCATAACCATTTTCTGATATCCGCAACCTAATTTCTGATTAAGAATTTGTGTATTTGTTATTATTAGCGTGTGGGCCTAAGAAAGAGGTCCCCCCTTGGCACAAATCTTTTTTTGAGTAGAAACCAAAAAGCAGGAAAAGTGGGAAAAGTGGTCACAGGAATTGGGGCGGGTATCTCTTTTGAAAACATAGCAGAAAAAACCAGTAAGAAACCCACGTTCCTATTTAACAGCCTAACCGTCCCACTAACTGCTACAACTCTCTCACACACCCCAACCCATTATGCACTTCACTTCTTCTCTTTATCTTCTCTCAAGTGAAAATCTTCACCAAATCTAGAGTTCCAAACACAACAACAGAGCAAATTATGAAGTGGGGTGGAAAAAAGCCTTCTCCTTCTCCTTCTTCCTCTTCTAGGCCTTCTTTCGCATCTCATGTGTCTCCTTTTTCATGGCTTTCCAAGTTCAAGCATATGAGAATGAACTCAGAGCCAAAACCTGGCGCACTCAAGCAAAATGCAAAGCAGAATTCAACTCCATCAGATACCTCACCCCATTATGCCTGTGGGAATAATAGAGGCAGGTTTTATGGAGGGGATGATGAGGCTTTCTGGAGACTCTCATTTGGTGAAGAGGGTAATGAGCACAGAAAAAGTGATGATATTCTGAAGCCACCCAAGTACAAATTGGATGCTGAACATGTCATTCCATCCTCAAGTTTCCCCGCTGGATTGAATAATGCTAAAAGACAAGGTAGAAGAGAAGTCACTCAGAAGTTGAAGCAGAAGGACACTGGACTGAGAGAAGAAACAACATTGCTGAATGAAGCTGCCAGGAGTGTAAAGGAACTCGAATCCTTGAGGAGGAGATATGAGAGGAAAGCACAAAGAGTTTTGCAAGAGCAGCTCTTGAAATTGGAAAAGGCAGAAGAGGAAGCTGGGTTTGCATCAAGTCCGTTCTTAGAAAATGATGTGCTGCAATATGAGTCACCCAGAACAATTTGCACGCCAAGGAAGCATTTATTTGTAGATTCCAAAAGTTCTGGCCTTGGAAATCTCAGAGAAGCTAGAGTGAGTAGTCCCCAATTGGATTCTGAGTGGCATAATCTGAAACAAACTGAGGAGATGAAATTGAAAGCAAAGAGTAACCAACAAATGCAATCGCTTCATGTGAGCAGAGAAAACCAGAGGAGGAAACCAAAGCAGAACTCCAAGGTTAGAGTACATTCTCCAAGAATGGGTTCCAAAGTTGAAGTCCGCAAAATAAAGGCAATAGAAGAGAAGAAGAAAGCAAAACTGAAGATGAAGAAAGAAGAGGAAATCGTGGAGGAAACAGAAGGGTTAGATAGCTTTGCGGTGGTGAAATGTTCTTTGGATCCACAGAAGGATTTCAGAGATTCAATGATTGAGATGATCACAGAGAAACAGATCAGGCAGCCAGAAGAAATGCAAGATCTGCTAGCATGTTATCTGACTTTGAATTCTAATGAGTACCATGATCTCATCATCCAAGTCTTCAAGCAAGTATGGTTTTGCATGAGCCGAGCCAGTTCGGGTATTCAATCACACAAGCAATGCTGTTATTGTGATTAACAACAAAATGTTTAGCTTGTAGGAAAACATTTGCAGAATTGTAAATACTTACCCTTGTTCCAGTTATGCTCTAAGTTTACCAGAATTTCTCTATTCTCATCTTCTGTATAAAATTCAAGAGGAGTTACATCAACATCTCAGCGAACTTCATACTTTAGATTAATAATAACGAGTTATTTTAACAGTAGGAGTTCTTTGTGCATATAAATCTAAATAATCCAAGCTTTTTATGATCAAATCATGATTATATTGTTGAAGCTAGGATTCTTGTAAGCTTGTATCAACATGTTCATCATTTAGCACTGTTTTTAAGGCCGAAGCACGAAACTTTTAGAGGAAACAAGGAATCCAAAATTCGAAATGATAAAAATTTCCAAAAACAGAGAATGCACATACGAACACAAAAGACATTGTTGCTATGCACATCAGCATGATCCTAGACCCATAAGACATTGCCCATGCCGGTGGAAGAACTGTGGTTAAATATTTATGGGAAATGAAAGAAAGAGAAAGGAGACTGTTCTTCACTCCTCGTGATCAGTATTAGACACCATCAGATACACCTTTAGCTTTACCTGCACCTTTTAATTATTTAGTTTTGAAAAATCGCGGCAATATGCAAATAAACTATCACAAGAATGTCATAAATGGTAATGTTCAATTATGCTCAGTGATTTATTTGCATCCCTGACTATACATTCCATAAGTATCAGTAGGGTTTAAGTTTATAACTTAGTTAAACATTAAAATGTCATGGTTGCAAGTTAATGAGCTGAATATGCGCAAGATGAAGTAGGACTCGTTTAACCAAAAACTATCACTTGAGTTTTTGCAAATAAGCAGAATCATGATGAGCATGTTTGAGTCATTGTATGTATGTCCTACCGTCACATGGTTGATTAGGACCCTGTAAGAATATGTTGTTCCTTCTCCCTATTTCAGTGTGATATGTAGTCTAAACCAAACTACTTAAATGAATTGGCTTGTCTCCCTCTGAAGACACCACACACACTTGAAAATGTTTGAGAAGTGATGAAATTACGTTCACAATGTTAGTTTTGGCAATAAAGCTTGGTATAAATTCTCAAAACTTTCTTAAGTGGGTTGGGAGCATTAGGTGAGGCCATAAAATGGTACCATTTCTGATGATCTACCATAAGGGATGAATAAATGATAGAAGCAAATAGTATGCATGTGTATTATTATTATAATCTACATCTACAGTATGGGAAAAATTAATTATACATAATTTGAGTACCTTACCTAAAACCTAAAACCTGTATCCATGACCTAATGAGTTTTTGTGAGGCATTTAAGCTACATCTACGCAATGCTTAATTAGGTAATAACATAACAGTGAGTCCCAATTACACATGAGACCTCAGCAACTCTTAAAGTCAACTGGGTGGTTACTTGGGATACCTATAAAAAAGCAGAAGTAATAATAAAGTTAACCTACTTGCTAGGGTCTCATAAATTGGTGATTCTACTTTAATCATGCTGCAGGTAGCCTTTGCATGATCAAATTAATGTTTTCATTTATGATTTTGGCATCGATCATTCTATATAGATGCATCTTCATATTCATCACTCAACGTAAGCAGAAGTTGCTAGATGCAGAATTCAATGGGTTTTAATGTGATCAATTCATAGTAGCAGTAAAGGTTTCTGTTCTACAATTTGGCTTCATGATTATTGGATACTCATAGCTATCATAAAACAGGGAAATTTTGTAGGGATAATGGTAAAAATCTCGTCCACGAAAAAAAATGGAATCGAACTATTAGGATTGTTGAAAGAATATTAAATACACGATAGAGATCGAGACCGTAGTTATATATATATACATATAACATTAATTTTATAATTAAAAGTATTCGACACAAATTTTGTATCAAAATTTTAAAACGTATTTTTATTTTTATATAGTGTTTAACTTTATTATTTTTCTTATACTATTCTCACGTCTTTGCCAATTCATTTACAAATAAACTGCATAGCATTTTTTTTAACAAAAATGGTTGAGTGGTGAGTCGCCCGATATTATTGGACAAAGCGAGATAGTGTAAAACTTTCACTATCATTAATAAATTTATTTATTTAAGTAAGAAAATGATTATTTATTTACTATCAAAACCTATAGGTTAAAACACAATTTATTTAAATTAAAAAAAATTGGATTGCTTTTTATTCTAGGATTTTACTGATAATATACTTCAAAATTTACTTCCCTTCTTTGAATTGCGGGTGGGGTGAAAAGGAAAAATAATAATGAGAAATATAGTGAAAAAAGTAAAGTAGTTTGAATTCAGAATAAATAAATAAAATAAGTAAAAAAATTATATAAATTTAATTGACGTGATAACATAGTTAAATTATTTAAGTAATATATAAATTACAAAAAAATACCATTGTTCACTTAATAAAAATAGGTATGAAATAAAATTTAAAATAAGTAAATATAAAGTAATTATTTTGTAATATTGAAACAAATTTTAAAATTTTTTAATAGCATTCCATGAAATTACGTGGAATTAAAGAATCATTCAAATTTTAATATAACTTTATACTTTTGTACAACTTTAACTTATTTTATTCATTTCTTTTACAATAAAAATAAAAATATTAATATCAAATTAACATTTAATTGAGCTTAACTTTGTTTCAATTAAAATAAGGGTTAAATATGTTTCAAAATATGTGAATTTAGTTCTTTTAATCAAATTTTGATAGGTTTATTTGATATTTCGTACACATTTCATGATTGTAGTTGAGTTGTTTATGTTGTTTGACATATTTTTACTTTAATGTTAAGTCAAATACTATTATGAAATGTGCTTGAAATGTCAAAGAAACTTAACAAAAGTTTATTAAACGGACTAAATCCATGCATTTTGAAAAAAAAAATGAAGAACTAAATTGGTTCAAAGTTTCAAAATAGACTAATTTCAAAATTCACTCAAAGTCAAGAAATAAAAAACATATTTAACCCTTAAAATAAAGTAAAATGATGTTTAGTATTAAAATGTAAATAATTTAATTTTTAAAATACATTTATGATTTTGTATTTATTCACTTTATTTATTTCACATAAAACACGGTATATAGTTACATGTATTAATTTGTTATTAAAGAGGCGCATAACCGACTATGTCTTTTATATACTTTAATAAGAAATTAATGCATGGAATTATGTACTACAATTAATTATTACACTAAATTACCTTCTTCAAATTGTAAAACCATTCCATTGCAAGTTAAATGATTTATTAAACTATTAAGAAAGAATCGAGTAAAAAGGTGATGAATGTAAAAAGAATATTCATATATCGTTTTCACTATAATAAGAAGAAAAAGTTATTACAAAATTTTTAATTTTGTCAATGTTATTTGAATTTTTTAAATAATTACGGTACTGGAACGTTTTTAGTTTTTAGGAAAATTATCATTAACAGGTAAAAATTACTCAACACGTGAAAATTACTAAAAGTTAAGATTAGTTTTCTTTTTTTCTTTTCTGAAATCTCACATCAATTAAAGAGTTTTATAGAATATATTTGGGTATAAAATTTATCTTATAAGTCGATTTTGTAAAATTAAATTAGATTTGAAGTTTATTTCTTAACATGATATCTGTTATAAGATCATTATTAGATCATCCATTATTGTTTACTCTCACATCTGGTATGTAAGTGCTTTGACTAGAGATAAGATAAATTTATAAACACCTGAAAATGCAAACCTTTCTTTATAAGTTAATTTGGTAAAATTAAATTAGATTTAATGTTCACTTCTCAACATTTTATCTTATTGTACTAATAAATGAAGTATGATAATATTGTTGCTCGATTAATAATATGGGTTAGACCTTGTTATAATTATATATATATATATATATATATATATATATATATATATATATATATATATATATATATATATATATATATATATATACCGTCATATTTTAGTTAAAATTGTATTGAAAGTTATTTTTGAGATAAAATAGCTCAAAACATGGAATACAAATAAATAAAAATGAGAATAGCATACGAAAACAAACATGAAAACATAATAGGATATAAGTCAAATGAAATCAGTTCTATGAATGTTGTACCAAAACAGAACAGGTTCCAATTAAAATGGAACTGGTTCCATTCGTTCACCGATCTAGTTATAAAACATATCAAGTTCCAAGCTATGTTGTCTCGAACCATGCAAGGCCTCCACCAATAACAATGGTGGAGAGGAGGAAACAACAATGGTTAAAAGGAGGATATACCTTAAGGAATGAAAGGGTGTAACTTTTTCCATTCTTTCATTCAAATAAAATGACAAAAATACTTTAGTAAAAGGAGCACCATTACTCTCAAATCCCACCTACAAAGCGAGGTGTTGTTATGAGATCAATCTCCCAAATCAGCGTCTTCCACTACTCTCCATTCAACACAAAAGAACAATAATAAATCTCTTGAATCTTTATTCATAATTATCTTTGAACAGTAATTCATTTTAAAAGAAAATAATCTTATTATATTTGGATTGGACTTGTTGAGAAGAAGAATATTATTGAATTTTATCATAGGAGCATCCCATAAGTCTAGCAAGAGGAGTCATAAAATTAAGCACTCTTGGCATAGAAACTAAACAGTTTGACGTGGCTGATGCTGGTTAAATATATTGATCCTGAAGCAGTCCAATCAAATTAAGAGTTACATAGTAGTATTAAACAGCAATATACATCATGGATTCAACTACACCAAGGCGCAAAATGTGTTGTCCTAACATTCAATCAATGCATTCAATTCATGACGCGACAACACAATTCTTAACTTCATTTTACTTTAATACAAATCCTGTAGGAAAAAAAAAATATAACTTCATTTCATTAAGAAGGGAGATATGAAGACAGAAATTATTGATGATATTCACCGCAAAACAATTGTTTTCCAAAATTGGCATCAAACATAGGTAAATGCTAATCTATTTGTTGAGTTTTACAGATTTTTTTTTTAAGAATAATATTTAGTTTTTTTAAGAAAAATGATAAAGAAAATATATATTTTTAATTAGGATTAATATAAAAATACTTTCATATACTTTTTCTTTTCTTTTGCTTCCCAAACTCAAACGCTAGATGACAAAAATTAAACAAAAAAATAAAAGAATTATCAAGGAAAATAATCTTTGAAATCAAGTCAGATCAGAAGTCCATTATGTGTAGAAAAGATATTAATACATTATCATTTCCACTGTTACTTCTAATTGAATGTAGATTTCTAATATGTAACCTTTAATACATTTGTTTTATCCTTTTTAAAACAAAATGGCATTGTTATCATGGTTTCATTCATAACAGAAAATCAAATATTATATAGTTTTCTTTATTAGGGATTTATGGGTTCATTTTTCTGTTTAAAAAAAATTAATTAAAATATTTTCTAAGACTTTATAATTTTCATTAATATAGTCTACGATTATAGGAGATAAGATACACTTAAAAATTATCCAAGGTAAAGTATACAAACAATCTTATATAATTCTAAACGACTATTTAATGAATTATAAAAATAGTATAAATCTTATTAATAAAAAAAATCGTATTTAATTTATAAAATAAGACCATTATTTCGTGTATATATATATATATATATATATTCCTACATTTATATGATATGACCCATTAATTCATACAATAATTTTTTTTTATTTATCTATTATTCATTTCTGTTATTAGTATTCTTCATTCTCTATTTTACTTTTAATTTAAATAATTCACACACAAAATATTATAAAGATTTAATGCATCAAAATTAATCTGAAACAATACTTTGTTTAAATAACATGAGCATAAATTAAGGGATCAAGAGGCATTTGGAGGAGCTTATTCACACTAATTTCCCTTTTAAACTCAGAAATAATGTATAAATGTGTGATAAATTATTATATTTTATTAAAAGGTAGATTTATGTCTAATTCAATTTCATCAAATCGATTTAAGAAATAAAAATTGTACTTATTTATATAATGAAAGTTTATTTTATTTCTAATTTATTCTAAAATATTTTACTTAAATATATTTAACAATGGTCACCTTAATAGCAAAGAACCCGGAGCTTTTAATGGATTGGGTAAGTCTGAACCCTCTCAACCCATCATTAAATTTACTATTTTTTTTGTTCAAGAACTGAGTCAAGGATAAATATTCTTAGTGATTAAGAAAAATGTAGTTCTTTCACATCATTTATTTATATGTGAAATAACAAAAATTTATCATTGCTACCTTACTAGAGGCAGAAAATGAACCTTAGTAACATAGTATGAAAAATTAAATATTAAAATAATATTTAGTATAAAATATTATTTTATTTTCTAAATTGTTGATCAATAATCAATGTAACGTCCCATTTAATTATTAAGCGAAATTAAAGGAAAACGTCACACAATATAAGTACAGTAGCGTAGTCCTGGGGTCTCCAACACAACCCCGACAAAACTCGGGCACACCACGATGCCAAAGAAAAGCTGAAAACGAATACGACATAGAGTGTAGCGTAGAAATACAGAAAGGGATACACGGGCCATAGCCCTAAATAAAACACAAAGAAAACTCCAGCCCAGATGGCTAAGCAGCGGAACCACCATTCGCTTGTTGACCATGAGAACCTCGCCCATCTGCTCCCATCAACCAAGTTGATGATCATCGCAAGGAAAACAGCCACATACAACACAACCATGCAACGAAACGGGTAAGCTAGAGCCAACAACATATTCAACATGCAATTAAATATATTTTCATCATCTCATCCACATAGCAACCAAACATGTTATGACTCTTCATTCAATACACTA
>Ga0214543_1003418_pt1:17500-30802 | contig 30802 bp, 18 predicted proteins | sample CNSS2metaG_FD_160094 | JGI IMG/M metagenome (GOLD analysis project Ga0214543, IMG submission 160094) | Root nodule microbial communities from cowpea collected in UCLA plant growth center, Los Angeles, California, USA - CNSS2 | ecosystem: Host-associated > Plants > Roots > Nodule... | reverse complement strand
ATTGATAAAGAGAAGCTAATTTCCTAATGCATATCCTAACTGGACCAAGCTATGTTTTATCCTAGATCAATAGACATCATCAAAATTGTTCTTCGTTTATGGAAGAAAGGCTCCCCCTGCCAACAATATTTATCATTGTTAATAAAAACAAATGTTCAAAATCATTCGACCAATTTTAACTAATAAAATAAAACGTTACTAAAACTAAGACTTAGAAATTAAATTAGATGAAAAAAAAAATTATGGCTAAATATGTTTTGGATTTCGAAGTTAAGCACTGAAAAAAGGAAGATGATGCTTAAATCAATATCTAAGAAAAACATTGACGAAACATTTCAAGAAACAAAAAGATTAGGTCATGTTTCATACCTTGTGTCAAGATTAATCTTGTGTTTGGATGAGGGATTTAAACCTTCAGTCTAGATCGACTCGGCTCGACCTAAGGCTCGGATCGACTTGACTCGACTTAGGGCTCGGACCGACTCATGTCGACCTCTAGTCCAAACTGACTTGGCTTGACCTTCGACCTATTCCGACTCGGCTCAACCTTCGAATTGAAAGAATTCCTTAATTTTTGAGGGAATTACGGTGTAACCAACTACGGTGGACCCACTCTTAAAAGCATCCAAACACTAATTGACGCTTTAACATGACAGCTAATTTAATACATTCTTTTAGTGTATTAAATTTGAAATTGTCAATACCTATTGTATGAAAAGAAAATCAATGACGAACTAGCTCGTAACTAATATTATTTTACACGTAAATGTTTAGTGACCCAATTAAATATTAAATTTTATTTTTCAACTAAAAACAATAAACATTTAGCAACCATTAAATTTTTGGATCTTAATATAACATTTAACCATAAACCCTAACCCTAAGTCTTAAAATCGTAACCATTAAATCCCAAACTCTAAACACACTCATCTAATGCAATTTTAAAAATATTGAATTTAGCGACCAACACAATTCGGTCGCTAAATGATGTGTTCGCCATTTAGTGACCATTGCATATTGGTCACAAATTGCTACGTTAAAAACATTATATTCAGCGACCACCAAGTTTTTGGTCGCTAATTACTATGTAATAAATATTTAGCGACCACCACGTTTTTGGTCGCTAATTATAAAATTATACAAATTTAGCGACCACCATACTTTCGGTCACTGATTCAAGCATTAAAAATTTTTGTTAGCGACCAACGACTTTTCAGTCGCTAAAACGTATTTAGCGACCACCATGGTATCAGTCGCTAATGAAAAATTTATTCGGTCGCTAATGTGGTTGCTAAAAAGTCTACATTCATTTGTAGAAATATAACCACCGATTTAGCGACTAAATTGTAGCAACTATATGTTAAGGTCGTTATTTCAGTCGCTGATTAAATTTATGTAAGTACAATAATATTTTGTCGCTATAGTGGTCGCAGATTGCAACAAAAATCATTCAATGGCTAATTCGGTCGCAGATAGCAACCTATATTTTTCGGACGCTAATTTCGGTCGCTAAAACATTAAATTCTAGTAGTGACCTAAGCATAAAGAGTGTGACTTGCTTATGTGGCAAAGTCACACTTCTTGCATGCACTCCTTTTGGTTCAAAATTAAAGTTTTTAGAACCAAATTTCCCTCCACTTTTTGGACACCTAACTCTCCTTTTCTATTATAAATAGAGGAGCTTGCCTCATGTAATCCTAACTCGAATTCTAGTAAAGAAATGTTTCCCAATTATGTGCACATACCTCTATTTTGACATCACCTTCGAGTAAACTTTTCTATAGACTACTCTAGTCTCTTTCCTTTAGATGAGTAGAGGTTGCTAACATGGGTCCTATCCCTGGAATTGTTGGTGAACTAGATTATTTATAACTTGTCCATCAAGGTTAGCCGAGTTATCTTTCTCTTTTGAAGTTATTTTCTTATCTGGTTTTCATCCAGCAGTTAAATGGTACTAATTTTCATATTGTATTATCATAGGTAAAATATTTTTTTATTTAATGGAAATACTATATATGCATGGTTTTGAAGAAGTTGCATTCTCATGTCTCTTGTTTCTTTCTTATTATCCTTTCCTTTGCCATTTCACGGGAGATGATAACCGCTTTTTGTGATCCTGGTGATTTCCAAAAGAATCTTGCTCATGTAGGACCAAGAAAGAGATAAAAGGGAATCTGTCATAAATAGCTTCTTGTATCATGTTTGAATCTAGAAGGCATATCACTAATTAATGGATTATTACTGGTCTTTGAACCTGAAAATCGAGTTTTATTTACAATTTCTAGTTGTAATTCCAGATATTTACATTTTTGGTTTAAGGTTGATAGTTTTTCATTCACATTGTTTTCCTTAAAAAATTTCTTGGACATCAATTCACCTAGAATGCGATGTTCTTGTATATGCAGTTGGCATTTGTAGATAGGTTGGTATATTTGTACTTTGCTGCAGGAAAACGATTTTATACTCACACAATTTTTAAAATGGAAGATTGGGTGTCTAATGAAAATCACCCCCAACATTTCATTTTTGTATGTCTACTTTTCACTTTTATTTTAGAACTTGCACTATAATGTTCTCACTTTCAAGACATGGATTATTTATTCTACCTTTTGGGTGAAATTATTTCTAGTCTATCTTTGTTTTATCTTGTTCAGCGGGGTTGCAATCTAAATGTGAAATCTATTGAATTAATTTTATCGTTGTGGCTTTTTTGTTGATGTATGATGGATAATGCCTGGTGCTATTTTTTCCTTTTGATATTTCAGTGGTGATAAGAAACTAACTTATTATATTTGATTTTATACTAGTTCTTTAACTAAACTAACTTTTTTATTTCTTATACACAGATTGGAAAAGTTAAATTTGGACATAGCAGAAGGGAGGTCGTCGGTGATAGGCACCATAATCGGAAAGTTGTTATGTGTATAGATTTGGAATTCTGCTGTTGGAATTTGTGAGTGGAAGAAAGCCCATAGAGAATGTTCCTTGGTGGTCTTAAGAGAACAAAACTAAGTGGGTTGAGTCTATGATAAGCAAAGAAAAGTTCACAGAACTGGTTTTACTCAAAACTAAGAGGGAACATTGATGAAAACTGCCTCTCAAACAAAGACAAAACATTAATGAAAACCAAGTGAGACAAGAAATCATTGCTCGTTACGTGCAAAGTGAGTCTGGACCCAACATGAAGCAAGTGGTAACCTTCTTGGGCAAGAATATGAAGTGGTGGAAAATATTTTAGGATTTTAGGATTTGATAAAGACTTTAGTTGTAGAATTGGCTTATGAATTTTTAATATTTTCTATATTTTGGATACTTGAACATTTTGATACTTTGATGTGATTCTTTCTTTATGTTGATCAATTAATGAAACAAAATGTTTGTTAACTTTTATGTAGTGTCATATTGTTTTTTTAATTTTCACTATTAAAAATTGATTTTATTGAATTATGAAATTATAAATATAGGTGGATAATAATAAATAATAAAATATTTGAATCATGACATATGATAATAGAGACGGTTATTAAATATTGTAATATAATGTGAATTGTGACGCTTTAAGTGTCGTTATTTTCAATACATTTAATTTTATTTAAAAAATTACGACGCTTTTAACTGTCGTAATTTATCCTAAGAAATAATCACTTTATACAATGTAAAAAATTGCAATTGTTCTAACGATTTGCTTGAAACCGTCACGTTATATTTTATGGTAACACGAATTATAGCGATTTTCGAAATTACCACCAACGTAATTGTGACGATTAAAATTGCTATATTTTACGAAAATAATTGTCGTAATTTAGATTGTATTTTGTTTGTAACTAAACCTAAACCTAGACATACACATACATGTTTGTAACACTCACCCAAGTGATGACATGTAGTTCTTAATCATATGAAACAAAACATGTTACAAAGATAGTTGTATTAAGCAATCATATGAAAGCCAACAATCTTAATCATATGTTACAAAGATAATTTACCTCGTTGTGAATGGAAACAATATAGGCTAATATTTTGTGGATCCTTTTCTTTATGATCAAACTTACTGATGATAATAATTTCCTTTTTACGTAAGTACGTACACCATGTGGGTTATTCATATTGTAATACATAATTTATCTACAAATTCAAATTTGTATGTAATTATTAGTAATAAATTACAATTTTTTTAGAATGAAGTTAAGATTTTCACCATGAAACTACCACATGTATGCAAACTTATGGTTCAAGTATGATGTGTCATTCATAGTCAATTATTGTAGGAAACCTTCTATATATATATGTCATTCATGTTTTTGGTATGAAATAAGTCATGGATTAGTTGGTTGGTTGGTGGTGCTTTGGCATGAGAATTGGATGTCATGGGATAACATGTTGAATATAGTGTGAGAACATGGATGTGGTATGAGATAGACATAATTTCAGGAATCTCTTGGTGAGATTTCATTGTGGTGTTGTAGTGTGTATAATTAGATAAGGATTCAAGTAAGGATTGCATCGCGAAACTCTAAAGAATCACTTATTCTCACATAGAGCTGACTGATTCAAGTGGTGAGAGTAGTGGGAGGTCTTATCTTTGGCAGGATAATGGCCTTAGATGTTTGAAGGCTGCCCTAGTCTTAGAGTCCTGCTTGTTTTCTATCACATGATTGTATGCCTACCTTGTTGCATGCTTGTGAACGGTTTCAAGTATTTGTTTGCTATAACCTGTTCAGATCATCTTCTTTATACTTTAGCTTACCCTTTCTATTTGCTAGTGTGTTTTGTGTGTGGCTTTCTCCTTTTGCAATGATTATCAATTTATTGATGTGAGCAAATGTAGAAGCCCTTATTGGTCACTAGAGTGATGGAAATTCTGCAGTGCAACTAATATTGGGTTGGATCTCCTCACTCTTAGTACTCTTTTAAGGCACTATTGCCTATGTATTATCTTGCTCTATAAGCAAGCGTTTTGGATAAATGTCAAAATTTTATTCTATTTTTTTCATGGCATCGTGGTGTGCCTTAATTTTCCTTTCTAAGAGTATTTATGGATGACTGTAATGGTAAATCTTTATGTATTGTGCAACTCGTATGCTCTTATAATATTACAATTATGCAATGTTTTATTTAGTAGATTTATTCTATAAAAAAGGGATGTCACAAGGCAACTGTAAATGTCATTCATAGTATACAAGTTATTATTCATATATTTTACCATTTTTTGGTTACAATTTAAAAATGAGATTAATTGTCATAATATTTTGTGGTTGTGTGTGCTCACTATATTAGGTAATTGGTGGTAGTGCATAAACCATTTGAACAGGGGCTACATGCTTCTTCAATGGTTGTGTGTGCTCACTAGATTATGGCACACTTCAAGTTGCTCCGCTAAACAGGTGCTACGTAGGAAAATCTAAAATTATTGATGACTCACTAAGATACACAATGAAGAGAAGAACTAATATTTTATCATCTTCTAGTTTGATTTTTATTTTTACAATATCTAAAATACTAAGTGTTTCTTTAAACATGCAGAATTATGTGGGTCACAAGTGTAAGACCCCAGAAATTTAATTAATTAAATAAATAAATAATAAATAAATGCCGGTAGTGGGAGTCTTTATGGCCTTTAATGTTAGTGTTTATGCTGTGGAATAGTATTAGCTCACATGGTTGAGAGTACTTGGTTATTATGAGTGATAATATAATCCTAGATTTATAAGAATTATCATGAAACATGAATTGGTTAAATGGTTGTGCATTGACTTGACAATTGGATGGTTGTGTGTTCGAGCCTGGGGAGACTTGAATTAAGTTTTCTTTTTGCCAAAATTCCTTTTGGCAAGAATGTAAAGAGCCAAAAACCTTAGTAGTTAGAGGGGTAAGAGGGCTAGAAAAACAACCAATAATCTATAACAATATATAAATATGATTCTCTCTTTGGTGTCCACATTTCATAATACCAATTATACCCTTTACAATATAATTATTTATTACATTTTTTAAAATTAACAATTATTTTTACCTATTTTCTATATAACAATTTTCCTTTTTTCTTTTTTTATTCATCAACAATTAATTTCTCTATTCATTTCACGTTATTTTTAATAAATATGAATTTGTTTTATATATTAACTTTATCACCTACTAACATACTATTATTCATATTCAAAAAAATGCGTACACACAGGCAAGCACGATAGCATCTATGTGTACGCTAGTGATTCTTGAATGGCAATTACAACCAATAGTGAGTATAGAGAGAGGAGTATTCTGAGCACGTGGATTCAGTGAAACATTGTAGCAAGGTGTTAGATTAGTAGCAAAGGAGGCCATTGGTGATCAATGGGAAGCTTTGGAATCATCAAATTATAAGCAAGGAATCCAGGTTAGGGGTGTTGTTACAGTGTTAAATTAGTCGTGATTATAGTATGAACTATTGTTTGTATCTATGTTTATTCTCTACCATATATTTTCGCTGAATTTTAGAGGTTTCTGGAAAATTTCCAAAACCGCCTAGCGATCTTGAATAGTCGCCAGGCGACGCATGTGAATTGTACAGGGTTTCTAGATTCCTACCAGAAATTGCTTGGCTGTCAAAAATTGCCAAAATTCTCTCCTCACCCAGTTTGCTTGTGTTTATAATCATGTTTATTTATAATCTAATAAAATAATTGTGTATTTATAATCTAATAAAATAATTGTAGAACAATTTGATTGTAGCGAGTCGAGAATTGATGGACCTAGGGATTATTGAGATTTGAGGGTTCATAGATGCAGGAGGATTCTAGATTTTTCCAGCGCAGTCGAAGTGGTACCGAATAGTTAAGTTATGCATTGCCGGATTGGGAATTTCTATTGGGTGAATTTGGGTCATGTAAAGTAGACTAGTAACTTATCAGAGAGGATGAAAAGGGGTAAATAAGACATGAAGAAATGTTATGGATTAATGGTATAGTTGATTGATTTTGTGATAGTTGGGATACCAATAATGCATGGACGAGGCTTAATCAATTAGGATTATGCATAGGTTTATTTTAGGATAATACTTAGTAATTGGGGTTGTTGCTGCGTGGTCACTTTAAAGGTGTAGAGGTATTGCTAATGTGTAGTGGATATAGAGTATTTAATGAGATGGAAATTCAGAATGGTGGGGAGAGGGATGGAATATGAGTAAGGATGAGTGACTAGGATTTGGATGATCTGTAAGTGCTGTTGGAGGTTTGATGATACTCGTGGTATTTTGGGTGAGTTTTAAGAAGGATAGCTTATGTTAAGAACGGTGCAGGTCTGTGAAAGAAAAACCAGTACAATTTATTGTACTGGTGCAGCGCCTAGCGATGGGGTCACTCCCGCCAAGCAATAAACAAGTGGGCAGCTACATTGGGAACGCATGGTGCCTGGCAGTGGGGTTTGTCCACTGGGCAACAGGGACAGAAACTCCAGGGGCACGTGATGCTTGGCAACATGAAGTTTTCTCCAGGCGGTTTGTAGTTGAATTTCGCCTGGCAACTCTAGAGCAGCGCCAAGCGATAATGCAAGGGCATAATGTTTGCATGCTTTGGTTGTGTGTGGTCTACAAGGCTTTCGGTGATACCTTAATGATCTACTTGCTAGAGTGTTCCTTGAGTCATGGCTTAGAACGATATCGCTTGAGTTGTGGCTCGGGATAGTGGGTAAACATGTGGCCTTCCTTGAGTTGTGGCTCGAAATGGCATCCTTTGAGTTATGGCTCGGGATGGCGGATGAACACGAGCATTCCTTGAGTTGTGGCTCAGATTGGCGAATGTTGTCGATGTGAGTGTGTGTGTGTGTTGTAGCTTGTATAAAGGGTCTCCACTCAATTGAGCAATCAAGGGTTGCGGCCAATGATGTGCTAATTTTGTGTCGAGAGTACGAACTTTGGTTCGTATTGTGAACTCGACCTAGCGTTGTGGAGGGTGGTCCGTAGAATGTTTCCCGCACGTGTTATACAAGTTATGGCTTGTAGGTGTGGAAGAAAATGGTATCTTGAGGTTACCATCCAAAGATGTAGAGCATGGATAACATGGTGGTGGCCATGTGGTGTGGAATCAAAGGATAAAGTTCCTTTGATGAGTGTATGCAAATATCTATTTGAATAGCTTTATGTTTATCTGTTAGCTCACTCTGTCTCCTTGTATTTGGCGATGATCGTTTAATTTGTTACATGAGAGCAAATGATGTTGCAGGTGGTGCTAGTGAGGCATAGAGCCAGAGCGAGACTAGCTTGGGAAATCTTTTTATAGAGTTTTATTGTTTTATGGATTTTAAAGACCTTGTAAACATTTATGTTATCAAACTTGAAATTTGTAGTTGATGTTTATATTTTGTGGATTTTGAATTATTGGCGAGTTATTAAATATTTTCATTTTCCCTCATTTTTGGGAAAAGGCAGTAAAATAAATGCGTTTACATTATCCATTTTATTTTATTTATTTAAATTAGTAATATCCAGTTGGGATGTTACAACAAGCGATTGAAGTTATCTGGCTAGTTAGTATCACTACTTTTCGAGGTTCTAAATCTATTTGTTATTATAAAGATCTTAATGGATCGTTTGAGATACTTTGAACTATTTTAAGAGAATATCTTTAGATACTTTTAACAAAATTCATCTGCAACCAAACTTGTGCACCTTTCACACCTTGATATAAACATGACCTTGCCAATGCAACGCAACATTTTGACAACCTCCTCTGTTGTAGCTAGGGTTTTTTGTTTCTTTTTGGGTTTTTGAGGAATGTTGTTAAATTTATTATTAGGTCGTACACATAATGGCACCAATAAATTTAAACTTTTTAAGAAATTCATAGCTATAATGATCTTGGAGATAGTAAAAATACTAAAAAGAAGAAAAATTGCCTTTTAGATGTTATTCTCAACAATAAGATTTTTGAATATCCCGGCTCAAACCTCAAAGATGTTAAATAGTGAAATGGACATCATTTCAAGAAAATGTGCATTTTCTTATTATTTTTTGGTGAAAATTGAAAATCGTTCTTATTTCTCTCTTTTCATAGTTTCAACTTAATGAAAATATTTTTATTTATGTTAAAAAAGTCCAAAAAAGTTTACTATCCCATCACCGCCCTTGGTTTTTGAGATACCTTGGCCTTTCTAGTATTTTTTATCTCCTTCTTTTCTAGAAAAGCTTTTCTCCTAAAATTATTGAAATAATCATTATGCTTTTATTTCAATGTACATCGTTTGATACAAAAGTAAAATATGAGATTTCCGTATATTTCATTTTTTAATGTAGATATATAGCATTTTATTATGGGATAATGATATAGTGACATGCAAAATTTGACAATTCCTCTCACAACCATACGTGGCACCGATTGGTTAAATTTTTTTAATTTTTAGTTAAATTCCATGTTGGCATTGATTGAAACGCAGAAAGGGTTTGAAAGGAAAAAAATGGTTTGAAATTCGACGAACAAAACGCGAGGCTGAAACCCATCTTCAACTACATTTGTTTCATTGACTTACGGAGGCTAACACATTAAACGTAAGGATGAGAAGGACATGCTTTCCTCTCCACCCAACGTAAGACTCGATAAATTTAATTAGTTAAATAATTAATTAATAAATGCGGGTAGTGGGAGCCTTTATAACAATTAATGCTGATTTTTATGATGTGGAAAAGTATTAGCTCAAATGGTTGTGAGTACTTGATTGTGTTGAAAGGACTTAATTGTGTATTATGCCAAATTATGTGTTATTTTAATTGTGTATTATTTTGTTAATGTGATTGATCATGATGAGTGACAATATAATCGTAGATTTATAGAAATTATTATGAAACATGAATTGGTTGAATGGGTTGTACAGTTGCTTGGAATATGATGGTTGTGTTCGAACCATGCTAAACACAAACTAAGATTTCTTTTTGCCAAAAAATGTTTTGGCATGAATATGAAGGAGAAGATGGTTGGTGCTTGAGGCTACCACTTGCACCTGAGTTTGAAGCAAGTTGGCCTACCCTATATACTCTTCCTTTATTCTTTCCACCAACAACCTCAACCCAACACCGAGTCCTAATTGTGTCTTCCGTTGTAGGATCAGCATTAGGATCTGATGGACCAACACTAGAGCCTTGCTCAGATCTGACCTGTGAAAGTTTATTTTCAAATTCTTTCTGTTAAGTAAACATTATACCTTTATGGGAAAGAAATGAAAGTGTTGCTTACATAGGTCCTCTGAGATCTTTCATCAACATACTCGCTGGATCTTTTACGGATATGGGTTTGTTGAAATACCTCATCAATGTTGTCAACACCCAATTTCATCCGGTAAAAAAAATTGTTTTCAAAAAAATAATTAGGAAGAGGAGGAAATAAAAAAAGAGAGAGTAGTGAACATTGATTTGAGTATGGATATATTCCTACTTTATTTTCATCTCATTTTAAATTTAGTTTAACCTTGTTTTATTTTATTTAATCTTGGTTTGTTAATCTTGTTTATTTTATTTTATTTTATTTTAATTTTAATTTTTTGTTTTTTTTATTTTATTCTTTTTTTTTGTTTTGTTTACTTTTTTATTTTTTTTGTTTTATTCCTTTTTCAAAAAATATGTATATAAAAAAATGAAATGAAAAATAAAAAAAAATAGAAGAACAAAAGTTTAACGTAAGGTCTCTCTGTTATCAGACCATGGCTGCTATGCTATCATGGTTTTTGTATTGGGAATGACCTGTAACATGGTCATGATGGCTGAAGGAGCAGGAAGCAACATCTGCTCTCAGCCTTATCCCACATTTCGAGATTGGAAGGTGCAGAGAAAAGTGAACATAACAAAAGAGAGAGTTACATAATAAAAAGGGGAAGATTCATGAAAGGGGGATTTTTTTTTTTACTACATAGGGGGAAGGCACTAGAGATCATAGAGGGGGAGAATGAGTCAAAATTGAAAACGGAAGCAAAGTTGTTAATGCATTAAGTTTTATTTTCACGGTAAGTGTTCATAACTCCTTCTTAGCTTCTATTACCGTGACTTGATATTGATTTTCATGAATGTATGTATTGGAGCTTTTATTACCATGACTTGATATTGATGTTCATGAACGTATGAATTGGAGATGATTTGAGGTGAGCATAGTAAGTTTGTCATTTATTTTGTTTATTCCCACCGCACTTGTGTAAAAACAATAAAGAACAAAGCACTTTTTTTCCTTCTTCTTTCTTCTCTTATTTCTCCATTATCGAATAAAGGCTGCTATACAACACCAACATTCAACAGCAATGGCACTATTGTGGCAGTCTTGGTCACGGTGATCTGGGCGTTGTCGGCAGTGGCCTTGGGCGCTGGAGCAGAGGTCGTTCGAGTCGCGCCTGGGAGGAGGTAGAGTGAAGGTCGCGTGTGCGAGAATAGGTCATTGAATCTCACGAAGGAGGTCGACATCTCCGGCATCGATTGGCGTCGCCGGCAAGCCAGCAGCGTGGTGGTGTGGTGAAGCAAAGATGGGGGCAAACGGTGATAGGGGTTGAAGTTGTGTTGGTGCGAGAAGAAGAGGCTGCTGCATCGTGGAAAAAGAAGGTTTAATTTTTAATTAGTTTTAGTTTAATTAGGGTTAAAGAAAATTAGGTCCGTGTGGTTTTTCTCACGCACCCTCTATTTTATTTTCTACACACCCACAAGTTTTCTTGAGCTGGCCAACCTTTCTACTCTGCACACCCCACTTTCAATCTTTGCACCCCTCCTAGTTTAAATTTTGGATCTATTTAGGTTTACACAATGCACCTCTTTGTTTAATGCACACACCCCACATCTTTTTATTTCTTACACCCTCATCTCACTTTACACACCCCTTCTGTTTACTTCATGCACTTCCCGCATGTGATAATCCTGCACCCCCGTACCTTTGTCTATTGTTGTTGAGCCGATTGTTGTGTTTACTTTGTGTACCCCCACTAATTACTCATATACCCCCATGTTTTGTTTTCCACTTTTATCCTTCTTAAATAATTTCATCCTTTGATTTATTTATTTATTTTTATTTTATTAAAAGAACAAATATATTTGAAAATTATAAAAATTACAAATATAGAAAAAATAAAAAAAAATGTTCTCTTTCATTCTTTTATTGTGTCTATTCGGCTGCTCGCAACGTGTGACACTTATTTTCTGAAAATACCAAAAAATAGTTTTCTTTCCCTTTTAGTGTTTGTCCGACCGCTCGCGTCGTGTGACACATATTTTCAACTAATTCAAAAATACCAAAAAAAATACAAAATATCAACATTTTCAAGCAAAAAGTCTTTTTTAAGAACTACGTGATCCTTGATTCTCCACCGTGAGATACGTAGGAGCAAGGCCAGTCCTTGTCAGGTCCACCTCTAAAAAAATCAAATCTTTTTCTCAATTGTTTTTCAAATATCTTTTAAAGAACTACGTAGCCCCGATTTCTCATCTTTAATGAGAATACATAGGACCAAGGTCAATCCTTGTCGGGCCCAAAAAATTAAAAAAATATTTTTGTTTCTTTTTAGCATTTTTGTTTTATTATTTCTTTTGGGGGGAAATTAACATTTTGAAAACCACATCGACTTTGCATTTTTAATTAAAAGTACCGCCCTTGGGCGGGCGCGTAGGGTGCTAACACCTTCCCTACGTGTAATCAACTCCCAGATCTGAAATCTGGTTTTTCGCAGACTTGTTTTATTTTTATGATTTTCCATAGTTTTCCAAAAATAACTATGGTGGCGACTCCAAATCTCTTTTTAAACCCGTTTTCTTTTTTGGTTTGCCTTCCCGTCGCGATTCCGATTGCGACAAACGTGCACTTGTAATCCAAGCTCTTGTGCTTGTAAAACAAAATATGGTGTTACTTTTTAAGTAGAAATTATTAAAATTCTAAGTGATGATTACTTAAGAGAGAAGTTTTATACCGTACGAATGGCATGCTCATGAGTCGTAATGGAATCGCCTGTGTGTAGGTTCCCACCCTTGTGGGAAGCTTTGTTCCTTTAGTCTATAACACATTTATTGCGATAGGTTGGAGAATTTCAATGTGCCAACAATTGATTCCACATATCATCCCCAAGCCAATAAGGGCGTTGTCTTGCATTTCGTGCCTATGTGAAGCTCTAAAGTTAAAATTTATGTGAATTTGAGCTTCATCCTCAGGTCTCCACTAAACCTTCCTCTACGACAATGAATCAAGTACAAATCATCAATTGCATTGTACTATTAACATACACAGTTGTTAAATCCTTAAAAAGATTGATGTTATGTTTACCTTAAAATGTTGCCAAAATACATCACTATCTATTAGAGGTATTGCTCCCCAT
>Ga0214543_1003418_pt1:0-15000 | contig 30802 bp, 18 predicted proteins | sample CNSS2metaG_FD_160094 | JGI IMG/M metagenome (GOLD analysis project Ga0214543, IMG submission 160094) | Root nodule microbial communities from cowpea collected in UCLA plant growth center, Los Angeles, California, USA - CNSS2 | ecosystem: Host-associated > Plants > Roots > Nodule | place... | reverse complement strand
CTCCTCCTCCTTCGCTTTTTTCTTCACCTTCTCCTTCTCCTTCTTCTTCTCCTTCTCCTTCTCATTCTCCTTCTTATTCTCTTTCTCTTTCTCCTTCTCCTTCTCCTTCTCCTTCTCCTTCTCCTTCTCCTTTTCCTTCTTATTCTCATTCTCCTTCTCCTTCTTCTCCTTCTCCTTCTCATTCCCCTTCTCCTTCTCCTTCTCATTCTCCTTCTCCTTCTCCTTCTCCATTTCCTTCTCCTTGTCCTTCTCCTTCTCATTGTCCTTCTCATTCTCATTCTCCTTCTCCTTCTCCTTCTCCTTCTCCTTCTCCTTTTCCTTTTCTCCTTCTTCTTCCCCTTCTCCTTCTTTTTCTCCTTCTCATTCTCATTCTCCTTCTCCTTCTCCTTCTCCTTTTCCTTTTCTCCTTCTTCTTCCCCTTCTCCTTATCCTTCTCCTTCTTTTTCTCCTTCTCATTCTCATTCTCCTTCTCCTTCTCCTTCTCCTTCTCCTTCTCCTTCTCCTTCTCCTTCTCCTTCTCCTTCTCCCTCTTCTTCTCCTTCTCCTTCTCCTTCTCCTTCTCCTTCTCCTTCTCCTTCTCCCTCTCCCTCTCCTTCTCCTTCTCCTTCTCCTTCTCCTTCTCCTTCTTCTTCTCCTTCTCCTTCTCCTTCTTCTTCTCCTTTTCCTTCTCCTTCTCATTCTCCTTCTCCTTCTCCTTCTTCCAATTCTTCTTCTTCTTCTTCTTCTTCTTATTCTTCTTCTTCCAATTCTTCAGCATCACTACCAAGGTCATGCAATGTAGAGACACCTTGAATTTCAATTATTTCATGGGCACATGACATTTCATCAACTTGTAGGGAATATCCTCTTCCACCTCATTTGACTCAACACGTCTCCTAGGCTTAGTTTGTATAGCAACACACCAACCACAATTGTAAATGTTCCAAAATGTTAGATATGGGACATAATAAACTTGTTTAACATTATTTGCTAGAATGAGTGGATCAAAGGGTCGGTATCTTAAATTGATTTGAAGTTCAATAGTATTATACCTAGGATGTACTCTTGTACAATTTGTAGAAGGACCAAACCATTCATAATAAAAAAGAACAACTTTCTTTGGAGAAGTAGAAGTGTTGTACTCCAACTCATATATTTTATGAATTATCCCATAAAAATCATCATAACCACCCTTTGTGAGGCCCTTCACGTACACACCACAAATAATTGTCTTCTTCTCGTTCAGCCAAGCATTAGTGTGGGACTTGTACCCATTGACAAAGTATGTGTGCCACTCCTTCACGCATGTCATGGGTTGGTTTTCAAAATCCCATAAGTCTTGATTTCTAACACATAATGGCTCATTGTAAACCTAAAAATTGTGTGAAAATTGAAAGTTTAGTCAACTTTAGCAACAAAGGTTTCTTCAACTAAGAAGACTGCACTTACTTGGTTTCTAAACCAATGAGGAAAATTTGAGTATATGTTGGCATAAGACGTTGCTTGAGGTATTTGCTCAGCTACAAGGAATGAGTTGATAAGAGAAGATTAACAATACGGTGAATACAAATTGCTTAAAAGGAATTTACCATTTAGGTTGTAGACAATGGGATTAGAACTTACTCAAGATGCGATTTAACTTCAGTGCAATTGATTAATGGATGCACATGAGCATAGTTGAATTCAGCATCAGTTAACCAATGAGTGCACTCCTTGCCTGCGTGACAACTGACTTGTTTAAACACCGATAATGTTGACTCAGATGTTTGAATTTTCCATTATGTTTCATTCCTACGATTTCTCGATGACAACGTGAAGTTTTGAAAATAGTGAGAGCAAAAGTATGTGGTCTCATGATGCAAGTAAGTTGCACAAATGGATCCTTCTACTCTGGCTTTGTTTTTGACAAAACGCTTTGATTCCCCACAAATCTTTAGAAATAAAAAATGTGCACATTAGGATTGAACACGAGAATAAGAGTTCAAAGTTCAAAATTTAATAATCGTATCACCTTTCAAATGGATACATCCACCTATATTGTACTGGTCCGCCAAGCCATGCTTCATATGGAAGATGAATAGGGAAATGCTCCATTGAAGCAAAGAATCCTGGTGGAAATATTCTTTCCAATTTGCAAATAATGAGAGGAATATTTTCCTCCGGTTTTCGTAAGAATCCTCCTTTAGTGTCGTTGAGCACAAGTCTTTGAAGAAGTGACTAATTTCTATTAGAGGATTTAACACATGCATTGGCAACGAGCTAAACGCAATAGGGAGTAATGTCTCCATGAATACATGACAATCATGACTCTTCACGCTATGAATACTACCCTTTTTAATATCATCACATCTTGCCAAATTTGAAGAATAACCATCTGGCATCCTGAGTTCCTTGATCCAACGGCAAACTATTTTAGCTTCATCTTTTGTCATGGTATAATTTGTTTTTGGCTTGTGATGAGTAATTATTTTCTTCCATTCCACTAGCCTTTGATGTTCTTGATTCTAATTCTGATTCTGATTTTGATGATGCTGAATATGATGTGGATAATGTTGAATCTACTGAGTTTGACTCTCTGGATGTTGTACCTATTGACTTTGATATTATACAATCAGGTTGCACTAACCATGTTGCAGGAAGTACATATGCATCTGATTGTTATGCTCAGGTACAGGCTGTGGAACCCATTTCTCCCTCCCCTTTGGTTCCTGATATTCAGCCAGCATCCAGTACTCCAGAGTTGAAACCACTGCCAGGCAACCTCAAGTATGTCTACTTAGAGGAGGAGGACAAACTGCCTGTCATCATTTCCACCTCCCTCACTGTCATCATTTCCACCTCCCTCACTGCTGAACAAGGCAATTGGATGGACATTGGCTGACATCCCTGGTATTAGCCCATCAACATGCATGCACAGGACATTGTTGGAAGATGGAGCAAAGCCAGTGAGACAACCACAGAGGCGACTCAACCCTGTCATCTCGGATGTTGTAAAGAAGGAGGTGACCAAGCTTCTACAAGCTGGGATCATCTACCCCATTTCTGACAGTCAGTGGGTCAGCCACATCCATGTTGTTCCAAAGAAGACAGGCCTCACTATAGTCAAGAATGAAAAAGAGGAGTTGATTCCAACAAGAGTGCAAAATAGTTGGAGAGTTTGCATTGACTACATAAGGCTAAATCAAGAAACCAGAAAAGACCACTTCCCCCTGCCTTTTATTGATCAGATGCTTGAGCGCTTGGCAGGTAAGTCCCACTATTGCTTTCTTGATGGGTTTTCTGGCTATTTTCAAATTCACATTGCACTTGAGGACCAAGAGAAAATCACATTCACCTGCCCCTTTGGCACTTTTGCCTATAAGAGGATGTCGTTTGGCCTATGCAATGCCCCTGGCACATTCTAGAGGTGCATGCTTAGCATTTTTAGTGATTTTCTTGAAAAATGCATAGAGGTGTTTATGGATGACTTTACTGTATATGGGTCCTCATTTGATGCATGTTTGGATAGTTTGGACAGAGTTTTAAACAGGTGCATCCAATCTAACCTTGTTCTCAATTTTGAGAAATGTCATTTCATGGTAGAATAAGTCATAGTATTGGGGCACATAATTTCAAAAAAGGGCATTCAAGTTGACCCTGCCAAGATCTCAATTATTTCACAATTGCCTTACCCCTCTTCTGTGCGAGAGGTTCGTTCTTTTCTTGGCCATGCAGGGTTTTACAAGCGCTTCATTCAAGACTTCAATAAAAAGGCCCTCTCACTGTCCAACCTACTGCAAAAGGATGTTGACTTCATCTTTGATGAAGGATGCAAAGAGGCTTTTAATTGCCTCAAGAAGGCCCTGACCACAACTCCAATCATTCAGGCGCCCGACTGGACAGCCCCATTTGAGCTTATGTGTGATGCATCCAACTATGCATTAGGGGTTGTTCTAGCTCAAAGGATTGATAAGCAGCCGAGGGTAATCTACTACGCCTCTAGGACATTAGATGTTGCCCAATCAAATTACACCACAACAGAAAAAGAGCTCCTTGCAGTAGTTTTTGCACTTGAAAAGTTTCGATCTTATCTGCTTGGTTCTCCTGTTGTTGTGTTTACTAACCATGCAACTCTTAAGTACCTATTGAAGAAGGCATAATCAAAACCTCGGCTGATAAGATGAATGCTCTGGCTCCAAGAATTCGATTTGGAGATCCGTGATAGGAGCGGAGCACAAAACCTGGTTGCAGACCACCTAAGCAGGATTGAGAGGTCTACTGATGATGCTTCACCAATCCAGGATGACTTTCCCGATGAAAGTTTGTTGACACTCTCTACTTCTTACTCACCTTGGTTTGCTAACATTGTTAATTATCTTGTTGCATCTGTTTTTCCTCCCTTAGCATCCAGAGCTCAATGTGATAAACTCAATAGCGATGCTAGGTATTACATTTGGGATGACCCCTATCTGTGGAAAATGTGCAGTGATCAGGTTACCAAGAGATGCATTCCGAACCATGAGATTGACTCGATCCTCAAATTTTGTCATTCATCTGCACCTGGTGGTCACCTTGGCACACAAAGGACAACTCGTAAGGTGCTAGATTGCGAATTTTATTGGCCCACCATCTTCAAAGATGCATGGAGGATTTGTAGCACATGTGAGGAATGCCAACGAGTAGGAAGAGCCATTTCTTGGAGACAATAGATGCCTCAACAACCCATGCTATTTTGTGAGGTGTTTGATGTTTGGGGTATAGATTTCATGGGCCCTTTCCCTGTCTCTTTTGGTTTCACTTACATCTTGCTTGCTGTTGATTATGTTTCAAAATGGGTGGAAGCCAAAGCCACTAGAACTAATGATGCTTGAGTTGTTGTGGACTTTGTTAGGTCTCACATATTTTGCAGGTTTGGAGTTCCTCGAGCTATTTTTAATGACCAGGGCACCCGTTTTTGCAACAGCTTCATTGGGGTTTTGCTTTAAAAGTATGGGGTCGTGCACAAACTTTCTACACCATATCACCCCCAAACTAATGGGCAAGCCGAGATCTCAAACAAAGAAATCAAGAGGATCTTGGAAAAGATAGTGCAGCCCAACAGGAAGGATTGGAGCAATAGACTTGAGGACGCTCTATGGGCTCACAGGACTGCTTACAAGGCACCTATAGGGATGTTTCCTTATCGAGTTGTCTTTGGTAAGCCATGCCACCTTCCAGTGGAGATAGAGCATCGAGCATACTGGGCTGTCAAGTCATACAACTTCTCTCTTGATCAAGCTGGGGAGGAAAGGAAGCTGCAATTGAATGAATTAGATAAGATCTGTCTGGAGGCATATCAGAACTCTATGTTCTACAAGGAGAAGACCAAGAAATTCCATGATGGCTCCATAGCTAGAAAGGAGTTTGTTGTTGGTCAGCAAGTTTTACTGTATAACTCCAGACTTGGACTCATGGGGGGTAAGTTGAGATCAAACTGGATTGGTCCTTTTGTTGTTACTAATGTTTATCCTTATGGTGTAGTTGAAATCAAAATCCAGTCCACCGATAAGAGCTTCAAAGTGAATGGGCATCGTCTGAAGCCATTCCTCAGCAATCCTGCCTTGGTGGATACTGTTGTGGAGGAAACTTCCCTGCTTGACCCTACTACTGTTTCACCATGATTCAGGGAGTTTTCTTTCCCCTCTTCTTTACTTTTATTGCACTTGTCCAGGTTTGTCTGTCTGTTGTTGTTTTCGTTTGTTTGTTTCATTTTTGTTAATTTGTGTTAGTTAGTGTTATGTTTTTGCTTTCTGTTCGGAACACTCACTTCACTCTTGGAGGATGAGTTGTTGGTTACTCTGTGAACTGATATCCTTGCTTTCTCTTTGCATGTCAAGTTGCTTTTGGAATTATTTTACCCTATGTGAGAATTTGAGCCACTCTCTGTTCTTTGAATGTGTGATATATGCCTCTTGAATGCTTGCACAGTGGCCTTGGCTTGACTCTTTTTGATGCTTTTCTGATTCACATGCACGTTGGGATATGATTTAGGCAATTTTGTTCTGTGAGCCTATAGCCAGATGGGTCTACCTTGAACTGTTTCTATTGATACCCCTTTTTGAGCCTGCATACCCTTTCATTGCTCTACAGCGCATTACAAGCCCTTAGCCCGAAAAACCATGATTATTCCTACCTTAGGAAATTTTGGAGCTTTGGAATTGTTTTGGGAATGGGTGCTCAATTAAGTGTGATCGCGCACAACAAGTGTGGTTATGCGCATGCTTGTTATAGGTTCTTGGGATTGCTCATTTGTATACCCAGGTGGGATTTCAAAATTGTTGTTTCTCTGCATGTTCTTTGTATAGAAAAACAAAAAGAAAAAGAGAGAAAACAGAAAGAAAAGAAAAGAAAAGAAAACAAAGAAAAGAAATAAAAAGGAGTTTGGATTTGAGCATTGTGTGAGAACTGAAGTTGGAAGTGTTGGTGTTTGGGATTACTTTCATGCTTGATTGAGACTTATTCCCCATTGCTCCTCTATTTCCTAGGTTGCTTAGCTACTTATCCATATGTTCCACACCTTGTCCTCAGCCCCATTACAACCTTGAAAAGTCCTTCTGATCTTGACTTGCATGTGTTTCTGGTTTGGTTGTTAGTTCTAGAGGCTTGCCGAGTTTGTTTGATGTATGTTTTTCAGGGGTGCTTTGAGAGTAAACAGTAGCCTAGAGATTTGAGTGATACGGTGCATATTTCGTGAGGTTATGTTGCTTTCAATTATCTCCTTGAGCTGAACTGAGTACTTGACATGTTTTGAATTGCTTGGATGATGTTCATGGATACCTTGTAGCTTTGAATCCTTCTGTGTTAGATGTGTTTCCATTTGTTTGTGTCGAGTCTGTTTGTCATGTGTCTGTTTGTCTTGTGTCTTTTTGTCTCTCTTGTTATGTTTGTGATGTCCTTGCTTTGCTCTACTCTTTAATTTTGCCCAGGAGTGCAAAAGGGTAAGTGTGGTCGATTTTGATGAGTCATTATTTTCTTTCATTCCACTAGCCTTTGTGCACCCATTAGACAGTTGATTAGTGCTTAATTGTTCATCATTAGAGTGTTTTTCATTTATTGGGCTTTATTGGGCCATTGTTCCGAATTTGGATTAATTTAACATTATTTGGCCTAATTTTTGTTTTTAATTATTTTTAGGTATTTGGGTGAAGCAATTTTGGAGCTTGGACATTAATATTTAGTTGAAGAGACTTTCCACATCATTGCCACATCATTTCCATGTCATTTCCACGTCAGCAAAGTCAATGGGTCAACATTTAAGGCCTAGAGTGGCAGTTTTGTAAATATGAGTGGCAAGGGTGATATGACCATGAATTAGGTCTGCATGAAAGGAGACCAGCCGCTCCATCATCTTCAACCTCTCTTCAAAACCTCCATTTTCGTTCTCCAAGCTTCCATGGACGTGCCCCTTGCGGTTTTCACGTTTTTGGCTCATTTTTACCGTTTTTATGCATATTTGACAGCACCCATTGAGGGTTTTACGTTTTGAATTCGTTTTCTTGCTTGGGCAGTTCGTTTTGTGGGTTTTATACAACTGGAACAGCACCCATTAACGGGGTTTTCGCATTTATATATGATAACACCGTTTGGCATTCCATTTAAGCTTTGAAATCTCTATTTTTGCTCTTAAATTGCGCTTTCAGATTTCATAAGTTAGGGTTCTTGGTTCTATTTTTTTGATTCCAGTTTTGAATTGTTTAATTGCTCATTTCCATGTCTAGCCAAATTCGTGTATTGACTCCTTGATGAAGAATGCAATGAAGCTTTGAGGTTGTGCTTGTTTTGTGAAATCTACCATGTTTTTGTTCTGATTTCGTGGAATGCATGTGGTGAATCTGTTAATGCTTAATTTACAGAGTAATTGCATATGTTTTGGTTAAGATACGTTCATGCTTAATGTATGTAGCTTAGCTGTCATGAATTTAAGGATGTGTGTATTGCTTAATTGCATAATGAAGCTAGATTGTAATTTTCGCTTAGTGAATTATTATCTAGTGGATTGAGATAAGGCAGGATGGTGTTAATTTGGTGGCCTATGATAAGTGAAATTGTGTTTGAATCAAGGATGTCAATACGATTTTAATTACTGTAGCATTTAATTTAATTTGTTGATTAGCATTCTGAATCTGTCTGCCAATTCCCCCCCCCCCCTGTATTTTATTGTTGTGTTCATCTGGAAATTTCACTTTAAATGAAAATATTGGTCGTTGGGAGACGACTTGGTTCACTTTCATGTACTGCATTTAATATGTTTTAATTTGGTGGGGTACGACCTCTATCAGCTTGAGCCACTTCCCATTGCCTTGTGACTTCAACTGCAAGTCTTTGCACCAACAATATAAACCAATATCTCTTCTTGCTTTGTCATTATCTTTTGTCTTGCCACCAACATTCATCATTGTGTTGACGATGTTGTCAAAGTAATTATTTTCTATATGCATGACATCAAGATTATGTCTTAGCAAGTTATCTTTCTAATATGGAAGATCCAGAAAGATAATTTTTTTTATTCCAATTATGCCACCCTCCATACCCATCGATCCTTGTGACACCACTTTCAGCCACTTTTGGAAAATGTTTGACTCTTCTTCAAAGTTTTGATGGGGTCAACCTCGGAGGTGGCTCATTCATTTCAACTTCCCTTTGCGAAATGCCCTAGTGTTTCTCCTAAATGGATGGTTACTTGGCAAGAATCGACGATGACAATCAAACCAACAACTTTTCTAACCATAATTCAATGTAAATGACTTAGTATGCTTCATACAATGCAGACACGCTAATCTACCATGTGTACTCCAACCGGATAACATCTCATATGCAGGGAAGTCATTAATAGTCCATATCAAAGTTGCCCTCATTAGGAAATTTTGATTCCTTGAAACATCATACGTCCAAATATCACTCCATAACTTATTCAAATCATCAATCAAAGGCTCTAGATAAACATCTATCAATGCCTTTGGATTAGATGGGCCTAGTCTTATACACGTAAAAACATATAAGGCTTAGTCATACACATCTCAGGTGGAAGATTGTATGGAGTAACAATCATAGGCCAACAAGAATAGGATGATGACGATGCCTGGATGTACGGATTAAATCCATCTGAACATAGACTAAGTCGAACGTTACGGGGATCATTGGCGAAGGAAGAATGCTTTCGATCAAAGTGCTTCCAAGCTTGTCCATCAGATGGATGACGTAGCATGCCTTGTATTTTGGTCTCATCATGCCCTGTCATATGTTATGTTGTTTGCATTGAAGCAAACATTCTTTGTAATCTTGGAATTATAGGCAAGTAGAACATGGACTTCAATGGAATTGGTTTTTTTTTCCTCTGGCCTGCATGGAGTGTGCGATATCGAGGGTGTCCACAAAATTTGCATTAGAGTAAGGATGCATCATTTTTTCCACTATCATTGTCATAGAAAAGCATACAGTCGTTCATAGAACAATCAATCTTCTTAGACTTCAATCTCAACTTAGAAACTAATCTCTTTGCTTCATAGTAATTGTTGGGCAAATAATTATTTGGTGGTGTTAGATCTAAAATGAGTTTTGCAATGTTGTCCAATGCTTGGTTGGGAATGTTCCAATTGGATTTGAAGGACAAAAGTCTAATGCATAATGACAATTTTGACCTTATTACCCTTTCAAATATAGGTTCATTGGCCTCTGCTAATAAATTGTAAAATCTCTTAGTGAACTCATTTTGAGACTCATCTAAACGACTATCGTCTGCTTCTTCAAATGAAGCATGTGGGCTAAGAGAATTATTCAACATCTCTTGCATATACATAGCTTGATTCATCTCAGAGGTATGATCAACCATGCTTGAACTAGTAAAACGTCTTTCATGTTCACCCGAATAAACAGAGGGCACTTCTTCACCATGAAATGTCCAAATCTAGTAATATGGCATGAATCCTTTTTTGTATGGATGAACTTTAACTTCCTCATCTTTCAAAATGTGAGTACATTCGCACTTAATGTAGGGACATCTAATCCTTCTCTCAAGAGCATAACATTTATATTGTCGAGCAGTCTGGATAAACTATTCAACTCCTATCACAAAAGTTTCCTTCAAGCCTCTCCTACCACTGTAACAACGGTCATACACCCAACGACGGTGGCTGGGAACTTTGGCCATGTTTTGTGACAAGGCAAACAATGACATTGTTACTTTTGTGGTAGTCAAAGAACATGGAACTTAAGTAATAAACCTATTACTACTTAAGCCCATGCATGTAGAAGGCAAAGACAGAGGGTGCACGAATAATTTGTTCATTCTAGCACACCTCTAATTTACTTGATATCAATTTTTGAACCTATTTTATAGTATTCTTTTACTCTTATATAAATTTACATATAGAAATCATTATAAAGGTAGCAAATACATATAAGGCAATTGGTATTTGCTATAACCATATATATTAAAACAACAAAAGGAATTATGGTGGATAGGAACTACGGCCATGTCCTATGACAAGCCAAAGTTGGAAAATGTTATGTAGCACTACATAAATGCAACAAGGGACAATTAACAAACATGGGACTTAAGTAATAAACCTATCACTACTTAAGCCCATGCATATAAAAGACAAATATAGAGGGTGCACAAATAATTTTTTCATTTCTAGCACACCTCTAATTTACTTGATTTCAATTTTTCCACCTATCTTGTAGGATTCTTTTAGTCCAATTACAATTTATATATTCAAATCACGTTCAACGTAGAGATTATATAAAGCAATTCTTATTTTCTATAATCATACTTTGAGGGTATATATACTTAAAAAACAAAAACAAATTAGAATGAAGGATACATACCAAAAACAACAAAGAGAAGGGTTGAGGTTGAGTCGAAGAAGAAGGAACTGAAAACAAGGTAGTCAATGTACCTACAAATCAAGAAGCCATTTAGAAAGTAGACATAAGTTAAAATGGACTTGTACAGAGTTGATTCAACATGAGGAAAGCACCAAATCAAGCAAATGTTGAATCTGAATCAGTTTGCATTACATATGCACATGCTCAAAGTTGACTAAACTTTGACTTTTTTATTTGAAACTTAAATGCAAGTGGAAGATGATGGAGAATGTTAAAGACACTTAAACACACGTGTTCAAGTCCTAATTGACTAAAAATAACCAAAGTATAACTCAAAACCTGATTCCAAACCAAAATGCTAAATATCACTACTCAAACCTTCCAAAGTCCACTAGAATGACGTACAATTTGAAACTATAACTAACCTAAGAAACTTTAAAGAATTTATTCCAAACATATTAAAATTATAAACTCTAGCTAATAGAAACCCCAACTTACAAAAAAAACTAAAGACTCAAAATATGGCAACCTAGAACCTAAAACTAGTGACTAGAATAGGCTAAAACTGTAAAATATGAAAACTAAAATATTCTACTTATTTTAATTGCTTAACCACTATCTAGACAACTTTTGAATTTTAAAAGAAAGATAAAAATGAAGTCAAAATTCGAAATTAAAGAGAAAATTATAATTTCACTACTTAGGACCTAAAATTAGCACCTAAAACTAAAATTAGTGCTAATATTATAAATCTGAGAATAAAACAAATGCAAGTATATAAGTAGGTTTTAAATGATAAAGGACTATAAAAAATTGAACTACCATCTCAAATTCACAAGGGAATCAAAATCTGGCTATATGACTAAAATTTAGAACACTAGAATTAGTAAAATTGAAGTAGAAACCACAAGCAAGGGTATTATCTACTTCAAACACTATCTAACAGAGAAGTAAACATTCACACAACCTTAAAATCATCAAACTAGACTAACTACACTTCAAATTTCTTAAGAAAACTGAAAATGATAAATTTGACTACATGAAACTAGAAAATAGGCTAAAACTAATGAAGAGTTAAAGCAATTCATGGGACAACAGTTTTTGAGTTTGAAGAGAAGAACGAAAGAAAGGAATGAAGAGAAAATAAAGACAAGATAGGTTGTAAGGGCTAGTGGAGGGCAGGGTGTTAGTGATTCACGCATGCCTCCTCCTAAAACCTTAACTAGTTTGTAGCCAAGTTGGGTTTAAGAGGTGATTTTGTGATTTTTGAGTTTTGAATTTAGTTTTAGCATTCACTTAGTCAAGTTTATCATATATAAGCAAATTTTAGGTCATTTGCATGACATAATTCTTATGTTACTTTATTCAATCATTTCATCAAACACTTGGTGAAACCATATTCTTCATTGAGTCATTTTGTCAAACAGTTTCTGATTTTGCATTTAGTCATAAAATTAGGACAACAAAGTACCTAGAAAACATTCATGGCATGTTTCAAAATAGTTTTGCATATTTTGTAGACTATTATAAAGCTAACACAATAATTTTTTTGAAAATCGTCAAATTTAACCTTTAAAAAGTTGAGTTGATAATGCAAAACTAGTGCTGTAATATGATAACCTATGGAACTGTGATCTAACTATCCTAACCAGTTTATAATGGCAAAAAATGACTACAAAACACCTCACAATGCTAAAACTAACAACAACTAAAAATATAGGTTCCTAAGACCTAATATTAGCACTAAACTATGTAAAACTAACCAAATTTAAAGCTGAAGTAAACTATTGCATAAAAATTTTATAAAACCTCTTGGACAACTTCTAATTACCAAAAGAAATGTGGAAAAGACATCAGAAAACAAAATTAGGAAAGGAATTCAAATCTACCTAGTGAAAACCCAAAAGATCAACTACAAATTGGTCAAAATGAACTAAGACTTCTGAATCAGCAAAGGAAATGTTGAGGAATGTTGCAAAAACAATGTAATTAGTATATGGAAGATGAAACTAAGCTAAAGGTGAGGAATATCAAGGAAAACGAAAATTAGTGTGGAGACTAACTTGTATGGCTAATTTACGAATCTCTAGTCTAGTTAAAAACCTAACTTGATTATTTTTTCATTCAATTAGTGTGCATAAGGTTTGTGGCCTATTTTTATGCAGAAAATTTAACCAAGGACAAAAAAACTAACAAAAACAAAGAAAGAATGCAGTAACTTAGTTGATTTATGAATCTCTAGTCTAATTAAAAACCTAACTTGATTATTTTTTTTCGTTCAATTAGTGTGCATAAGGTTTGTGGCCTATTTTTATGCAGAAATAGTTAACCAAGGACAAAAAAACTAACAAAAACAAAGAAAGAATAAAGTAACTTGGCTAAAAAGCTGAAAACTTGACTAAGAGTTGACTTTTTTCCTTTTTTCTCTATTCTTAAATCTATGATGCAAAACTGGTGAAAACAACACCAAGGACCTACTCAACAAATTTAAAATGACTAAAGGTACCTAAGAAACAACTCAAAACTGAAATCCCACCTAAAAGTCAAATTTTCACTACCTTAAACCTCTAAAAACACCTTAAAACTAGGCTAAAATGAAGCTTATGGTAAACCATGGCTAGAACTATAAAGGAACAACCTAGAGAAGGTTAAAATGACTTAAGAAAACTTAATCCTAACTCACAAACTATCTCCTAAAACATTTACCAAAAATCACTACCTAAAACCAAGACTAGTCTATCAAATCAACCCTTTGCTAGATGCATGTAATATGATAACCTATGGAACTGTAATCTAACTATCCTAACCAATTTATAATGGCAAAAAATGACTACAAAAACACCTCACACTGCTAAAACTAACTACAATTAAAAATCTAAGTACCTAAGACCTAATATTAGCACTAAATTATGTTAAAACTAACCAAAATTAGAGTTGAAGTAAACTACTGCATAAAACTTTTATAAACCCCTTGGACAGCTTCTAATTACCAAGAGAAATTTGGAGAAGACATCAGAAAATAGAATTAGGAAGGGAATTCAAATCTGCCTAGTGAAAACCCAAAAAATCAACTACTAATTGGTCAAAATGAGCTAAGACTACCCAATCAGCAAAGGAAATGTTGAGGAATGATGCAAAAACAATGTAATTAGTATATGAAAGATGAAAACTACGCTAAAAGTGAGGAATATAAAGGAAAATGAAAACTGATGTGGATATTAACTTATGTGGCTAGTTTATGAATCTCTAGTCTACTTAAACACCTAACTTGATTATTTTTTCATTGAATGTAGCAATAATCTAGATGAAATTATGCATGACTCCTATGGCAGAGAAAACTTTAGATGTGTATTAATCAAAAACTGATTCCTACATAAAATTCTAAAAATCACCATTCAAACTTTACAAATTCCACTAGAATGGCCAACAATTTGCAAATGTAGTAAAATAACTTAAGGAACTGTAAAGCAATTATCCTAACAAGTTTAAAATGATAAAATATACCTAATAAAAGACTCAAATTATAAAAACAACCCAAAACTCAAAATATGACAACCTAGAACCTAAAACTAGTTACTAGAATAGGCTAAAATTGTCAAATATGAAAACTGCACTAATCTAATTATTTGAACTACTAAACCACTGTCTATACAAGTTTTCAATGCTAAAACAAACATAAAAAAACAAGTCAAAATTCGAAATTAACAAGAAAATTAAAATTTGACTACTTAGAACCTAAAACTAGCAAGTAAAACTAACACTAGTGCTAACACTATGCTACAATGACTAGAAATTAATATCTAAGCTACCTAAACAACAAACTGTGTTTCTAAACAAATTGTAGATCATAAAAGAGTGCTAGTTGTAACACCCCCAGATCCTCTTGGGCTTACCAGGCATCCCACCTGCCACCCTCAAACCGGTTGTGTTAGGTCTGCAGCCCAATACACCCCAACCCCTCACCCCGGGATTCCCTCATCGCAGGTGGGTTGTTGCTAGTGGGTATCGAACCCCAAACCTGACCTTTAACACCCTCCCAACTGGAGAGATGCCACACTCGCCAACCCGAGCCACAACTCAAAGGTTTCTCGTGTTCATCCGCCATCCCGAGCCACAACTCAAGAGATGCTATTCCGAGCCACAACTCAAGGAATACCACGTGCTTAACCCCTATCC
>Ga0214543_1003417_pt1 | contig 30806 bp, 17 predicted proteins | sample CNSS2metaG_FD_160094 | JGI IMG/M metagenome (GOLD analysis project Ga0214543, IMG submission 160094) | Root nodule microbial communities from cowpea collected in UCLA plant growth center, Los Angeles, California, USA - CNSS2 | ecosystem: Host-associated > Plants > Roots > Nodule | place: USA... | reverse complement strand
AAGAACAAGAGGGGAAAACCTCTACAAATCACTGCTGCAGTGCGAAATTAATATCTCCCAACTCAGACCTCGTATCAAAGATCCGACCGGTCAGAATGAAGAGCAATGAGTTCCGAACCTGCTGTAAGAATTTCAGCCCGATCCAACGGTGAACGAATCCGCAGCGCCGAATTTACTGTGACAGCTCTGTGAAAAACGTGAACAGAATTTTCCCTCTACCTCTCCCTTTATGTGTTAGGGCTTTCAGTGTATTCTGACTCTATTGTTCTGTCTCTCTCTTTATTTTATAGCCTCCTCTCCACTAGGTTTAAATGAGACATGGGCTTCTCAAATTTTGGGCCTTTTCTCCATATAGGAAGGGAGCCCAATACCCAACAAGATGATAGTGAGGGGAAAGAAGAATGTGATGGGATTTACACATGTGAGTCCTAAGGGATTCATTTCTCATCCCTTTATCATACAACACAACAATTGTGGCTGTACTACTTGGTCCATGAGATGACGCGCGCATGGGTTTTCTAATTTTGTAGTACAAAACACACAACCACTCCTACACTACATCTATTTCCACCTTTTCATTCCACCATTCTTCTTTTAAGGAGTGTTACAATTTTAATCTTTTACACTATATATCACATTAGCAATTTTTCTTTTTCTTTTATTATTACTAAATCTAAAACTTTTAATTCTACACTTAAATTCTTCACAATAATTTTATTAATAATATAGTTAGAATTTCAGTGGTTGATCTATATTCTACAACTTAAGTTTTAGTAATTCTTATTTTATTACCTTACATGAAAAGATAAAATCCTACATAATAATGATTTTATTGTTTATAACTAATACTTTAATTTATGTATTTACTCTAAAATATTAATGTTATATTCATGATATTAAATTAATTATTTTTACTGTGTGGGTCAAATGTGTAAGATGATAAATATTTTATTTAACTAAAAATTCATAAACTAAATTCTTTAACGTTTCTATTTTGATAGGAATTCAGTGTAGTATCAATTTGACTTATCCAATTGACTTTTGGGTCATTAGTGTATATTTTCTTTAGTATATTTTTTCTTAATTTTTCTAACAAGTGATAATGATAATGATATTAAAGGAAGTGTGTCGTCATCATGTCAACTTCCCTTGCATAATTAAACCATCACACATTTCTGAAAATTTTTCCAGCGTAATGATGTTTCTTCCCTCAAATTACCAACACGCAACAAATATCAAATAGTTTGACTATAAAGAATTTTATGGTTTGAATCCTTATTCGGACTTCTTTTATAAAAGGTTAGAACATTTCAAATGTTTTTATCAATAAAAAAATAACAAATAAATATATATCACATATAAATTATATTTTATATTATATATAAAAAATTATTCATATAATGATAAAATGTTATTTTTAGTTATTGACAAATCTTTCAAATATTAAAAATCCATTTATAATTCAAGATGGCAAAGACTAATTCTAAGAGAGAAAAAAGTTAAGAATGAAAAACATCCACATTAATTTTTTTCTTCTTGAAACTTTTGTTCAAGAACGATTTTTAAACATAATCTAATTCTTAACCTTATAATTAAAGATAAATCTCTTCCCATGGATATTTTCTAAATTTTTCTCTGTTTTAAAAGGAATTTTTGCATTTACTTACTGAATATGGATATAGGTAATATCTTTTTGTTTTTAATTATTTATGGGGACAAGAATGAGTATATGTGTATTAGATAACCTATATATGTATTATTAGGTAACCTAAAAATTTTATATATGTGTATTATTCTCTTAGTCTTTAATTTTATAACAGTTTTTTTGCTACACATTCTTTTAATCCTCTCTTCTAATTATTTGGCTTGTTCTATATTCACAAACCTCATCCATATGTCTAAAGTATTTTTTCTCTTATCACAACCTTGATGACAAACTTTTTGCATGTGAGGCTACGTTCAAATGGTGTATTATCAAATTCAATCAAATAGTTTTTAAGTCTTATATTTGATTATTTTACTTCTCATTAATATATCTTTTGTTATTTTTTTTACATGAATAAGAATGTGACTCTCAATTTCAAGTGTGTAATAGCGTAAGCCCTTCATTTACTCTATAATATAAAAAAAAAACTTATTTCTTTAAATTTTTTTAATCATTAATTTTTGTTTTATTAGAAAAACTTTTATTTTGATAAAATAAATTTTCTTATTTCTTATCTATTTGACTAGTTCGATATCTAAAATATTTTCTTAAATCTCTAAGACACTTTCCATCTTATCATGTTCTTAATTTTGTTTCCTCTTTTGTGGTTTTTCATTCAATGGTATATGTTCAAATTATTTTTAGAGTTAAGATATACATTGGGGAAATTTTACTTTTTTTTGTTAATATTTCTATTTTTTATTTATTGTTGTCATGTAAAATATTATTTTGATGATTTTTTTATATAATTATAACACTATAGTTGTATCAAAACATTTCATTTAGTATAATATAATACTTTAACATGCTTTAACAATTATTGTCATTAATTTTGTCTATCACCATCCAATATAGATTAAAGTTTAAAAAAATAAATATATATGTCTAAATTCAAATTATTATTAGTTTAATATTTTTTATGAGCCATTTTATTCGAATGGTATAATATGATTTATTAGTGTATAAAATATATAATTTATTAGAGTTTAGAAAAGAAAAAAATAAAGAGACATTTGAAATATTTTTTAACTTGAACATTTGTTTTTTTGTTTTTTTATAATTTTTCAAACTATGTTTTAACTATATTATTTTTATTTCACTGATGTTTGCTTCGTTGATGTTTGAAAATTTAAGAAATATTTTTTATTGTCTTGAAATTTTATGTATGTGTAATTATATAATATTTATATATTTTTTTCATTTTTATCTAATTATTATTTAGTACCTTGATTCAAAATTTATATAATTATAATTTCTTTATAAACATATGATATTGAAGAACTGAAAATACGTCATTTTAATATTGAATATTTGATAATATCATATTTCATTTGTCATAATATTTTTATAAAAATTAATTGATTGATATTGAAATGGTAAGAAAACATGTACAGACAAGGAAACATACATATAAATCTGTTACTTGATAAATACATGAATGAGGCAAAAATTTTACACTGAAATGGAGATGAGGATGAATTTTTAATTCAGAAATAAGAATGAGATAATAAAACTCATCTTCGACCCCATTGTCATCCCTACGAAAGAGATAAGGATGGTGATGAATTTTTAATTATTGTTCTTATCATAAAAGAAGTCATGTGGAGATGTGAAAAAAATTGGAAGAAGATCCCTCAACAAGAGATAAAAAAAATTATGAGTATAGAAGAATATATAAAATTGAAAGTGAACTCTCTTTGTGAGAATATGTCATATTTATATTCTGAGTATGAATCATTATTGATAATATCATCGATTGACAAATTATGTTTTATATTATATTCTATTTAATTTAATAAGATTAATTAATATGTTATGATATACTATAATCCTATTTAGTTATTTAGTACGAGAATACTATGTATATATTGAAAAATATTATGAAAATGTTATATCTATTTAATATTATTATCTAAATCAGACGAAGGAAAAGTACATAAACTCCTAAACTCAAAATTTTACACGATGAGCGAACATGCTTATAAGTCTGATTCAATAAATTTATCAATCAAATTGATGTAGATTTTAAGGGGGGAAACTACGAACAAACTCAATTATATAAGTGATAGATTGTATTAATTTTAGTTGATGAATGATTATGGAGTCTACCTACTACTTTAATTGTACAACCCAAAAATTAGAAACCATTGAGGTAGAGCATTTAAATTTTAAATTATCAAATCTAATTTGATTAAAGGTTTTAGATGCAAATTATTTCCAAGAATTGTTTTACGGATATTTATTTTTCAAAATCAGAAAAATATTATATATTAAATCACATCCATTATGTCAGCATCGTATAATATATGACTAATTATATGCTTATTCACTGAAGCAATCACTGCATAATAATATAAAGAAATTATTTCACAAATCCAATGATACAAGAAATCATAATTTATACAGTATTTAAAAGAAAAGTGAACTTTATAAATAAACAAATATCCACATAATAGGTGTTACCCAAACATTGTCACAAGTATTATGCGGAGACAGACTTTTCTAAATTGCTTGAATTGCTAATTTGAAGCTTTTTCTTTGACATATTTCGGCCTAAATTAATTGATTTAGTCTTTAATATTTCAGAATCTAATACAATATTCATCCAATCTTAGTGATCCCCAGTTAAGGCTTAGCTGGCACATGACAACCCAAGTTGAAGTGACTAAAATTAACTTCTATACTCTAATATAAATACGCATGATTACGAACAGATTAATATATAAAGATAAAAAATAATTAATTATTATATTATTGGTTATTTTATAAATTAAAAATTATTAATATTTAAAATAATTTGTATTATCAATAAAAGTAATTTGTGAATTAGAATCTAAATTTATTATTAAAATTTTAATTGCTTGCTATTATTATATTTGAAGTTAGTTTATGATAATTTAATAATGGTAAGTACCTAAAATATTGATAAACTAATATTAAATATTAATTTAGGGTTTTACTCATAAGTCAATTATTGAGACTACTTTATTTACTAATAATAAATTTTAATTTACAAAAATATTATCTAAATTAATTAATATAATGAATGATTATTGTTTATTTCTAAATTAATTATTATTCAATAATTTTCTTTAGAAGAAAAAAAATTACAAAGTAGGCATGCATTTAAATTGGATATATGTATCTGAATTTGTTAATTGGCTTCGTAATAATTGCTTAATTACTTTTAAAAAGTAATTTATAGGAATAATTTTGAAAATATAGTGTTGAAGAAAAATGATATACTTTAAGTATAAATTATGTTGAGTAAAGAGATGGTGCCCGTATAAATTTATATGATTTTTGAAAATTGTTTTTGTTTAAGAAATAAGAAGTAGTCTAATAAAAACAATAAAAAGTTAGTTATTATAAGAAGTGTATACCTTTATTGATGATATGAATAAAAATATATAGATCAACTATTAAAATGTAATGTATTGAAGTATAAATCAATTTTCACATCTTAAATTCTAAAAGTTTTGTTTTACATAATTTATAGTTTTGGTGGTAATAAATAATATTATGTTGTGATTTGTATAATGAAATTACTTTATATGAAATATGATGTATAAATGGGACGAATATAGAAGAAAGATAATTAAAGAGGTCAAGTTAAGCACTAGACAAAAAGAAGTTTGAAGTGTTAGACATAATCAAACAAAATACTAGAAAGAAAAAAAAAAACTACGGAGCAAAGTCAAGTAAAAAGCTAGAAAAAGAGATGTATGAATTGTTAGACAAAGTCAACCAAAATGCAATTGATGAAAAAGAACTTTGAAGTGTTAGATGAAATAAATAAATAAATAATGCTAAATGAAGTTAAGTATAAAGTGTCACATGTCAAGAAAAAACACAAGGGACATTATAAGCAACACAAAGATTAAGAGAAGTGAACAAATTAAACACACATGTTTTGTAGCGCAATTTGAATTGCCTGTTAGTATACTTCATTGCTTCACACACCAAAGGATGATAATTACACAATGAAACAAACTTTTGAATTTGTATGCTCAATTTGGAAAGGGATTTACAAATATAATGTTGTCATGTGTCTAACAACATTGATTACTATAGTAAAATGTGTTAGTGTAAATGCCGCAATACTTTCCAAAACACTAACAAACGGATATAAAACAAACAAGCTAACAAACGGATATAAACAAACATACAAGTTCCAATGGTCCTTAAGTGAATATCTAAGAATATAAATAAATTCCATGAAGAAAAAATTAAACACAAACAAGATTCTATATGAAAATTATTTATGTTGCATATAAAAGAATAAAAACTTTTTTTTTTAAATCATTCACTTTCTAAAATCAATCTCGAGAAAAAACAATGTTTATATCCATGTCTTTTTTGAGAGAGTTTCTTTGTAATCCTTTAAATAGTATTGAATTTTCAAGAGTGGTATTTGTTAGAACAATTGACTCTAGAGGGAGCAGGAAATAGAGAATTAGACAAACAACTTGCTCTAGACTAAATTATTTAGTGAGCAACCGTTAAGAAGTGCACTCTAAGCGTGACCCAATCTTACAAAATTAGTTTGTAAGGTGAGGTTTGTACTCACTTATATATTCTTAATTGACCTTCTAGTCAGTGTGAGACTTCTAACACACCTCCTCATGGAGGTATATACATCTCATGTGTGAAACTAGACATTAATAAGTAGTCTGATAGCGGGTAGAACAATATGCTTAACAAACAACAAATATTGCTAAGATAGGCTTTAACAATGATTCTAATATCATAATATAGAAGTTAACTTTAAGCTTAATTCAATCCTACAAAATTGGGTTGTAAAGTGAGATTTGCACCCACTTATATATATATATATATATATATATATATATATATATATATATATATATATATATATATATATATATATATATATATAAATTTTAAATTAGTTTTATCTCTAGTCAGTATGAGATATCTAACAATTACAAATCAAACAACAAAATTAATTTATATAATCACCCTAAACACATATGCTACATGCAGATCTTCCTTAAACAGACTACTTGAGATGTTCTATTATCAAACAAAGGATTACAAATCGAGTGGACAAACTAGTACTAATTACATACAAATACGCAAACCACTTTCGATCTAACACAAGTAAAATAACTACTCTTGGATCAAACCTTCTTAATCTCACAAGATTAAGAATTCTCAATAAATAAAAAGTACTTTCAAATAGAGCATAATTAAAGTTCACAAAGTTAACTTAAATACGAAGAATCGTAGATTTTACTAATGTCTTCTTCAATTTCAACTCAACTTTTTATATAAATTTCAAAAAGATGGAAATTAAAGCTTTGAATTTGTTAAACCTTGATTTTGCTTGATCTTCTTATTGAACTTTAATACATATCTTCATTTTTATTGGCTTGGACACTTATAAAGAAATATTTGATTTGATTGTTTCATGCTCTATTCCGCGCATCTGTATAAGGATATAATATTCAAACATTCTAAAATATGATAATAATTTATGATTAAAGTATATTTTCATAAACTCTTATTTCCTTAAAGAACAGTTATTTATAAAACATTTTCAAAATATTTTATGGTCATTAATGAAATATTTTTCACAACTTGAATATTACTTTAATTTGAATTAAGAACATTTATGGTCTATTAGACCATCTACTAGGAGACTTGGTATAAATACTTGATGATCTAATAAATCCTGCGACTTTTACAAAATATATGTTCCAATCTTTAGATAATTTGTACACATTCAAAAGTATATAAGACATAAGACACTAATTTTGAATTATCTAAATGTTTAAGAATCAAAGGATTGGACAAAATGAATATCAAGAGTATTCCGCTAGGAGTGATATTACATATTTACTCATGTACTTTCGTTTTTATTTCATAAATATAAAACGATTATCAAAAATAACTTACAAAATAAAATTTCATAAATATAAAAAGATTATCAAAAATAACTTACAAAATAAAAATGTTTGTAATTTTTATCATTAGAAAGATTTATAATTGAGAGAATTATAATCAAGATAGAAACGGATTAATATAAAAAGAGAAATCATTTCATTCTTATTTGCTGAAATTATTATTTTTTATTTCAACCACTTGTAACAACAATTTTGAACTATTAAATGATTTTTATAAAATTTATTATTAAAAAAATTAAAACAAGTTATAATTTAATAACTCTTATAAACAATATATCTATTTTATAATTTTTTATGCATAAAAAATAATCATATTATAACATATTATATATATATATATATATATATTAAATTAACTTTAGTCTTATACGTTCAAATTTATAAATGTAGTGCTTTAATTTAAAAAAAAAATGTGATTTTCTTTTATACTTTAATATAATATTTAACTACGAGAATTTAAACTAAATTCCTATATATTAAATTAACTTTAGTCTTATATTCAAAATTATAAATGTAGTGCTTTAATTTAAAAAAAAAAACATGTGATTTTTTGTATACTTAAATATAATATTTAAGGACGAGAATTTAAACTAAATTTCTATATCCATATATATATATATATATATATATATATATATATATATATATATATATATATAATTTTTTATAATCTTATTTTAATGTACAATATTATTTATCAATTTTATTCTTTATTAATTTATTTTATTTTATTATTTGTATCTTTTAAAGTTATAGATATTTTTTAATTCACTTTCAAAGTTATTATTTTAATATACACAATTTTTTGTCAAATTTAATTTTTATTAATATGTTTTCTTTTAATTTTATAAATATTTATTTAAATTTAATAGTTATTTGTAATAAAAAATTATATAATATTCTTTTATTTTTATCACGAGTAAAAGAAATAGATACACACGTATTATAATGTGAACTTTTCTTTACATTTAATTAAATTTTTATCGTCATACAATTGATATAATTTAATTTTTAAAAGTATAAGAATTAATTAATCAATTTTTTGAAATACAGAAAGTAAAACTAAAGTTAACGAAAAAGTAGATTACTAAAACATATTGAACAAGAAAATTATTCAAATTATATCATTAAAAGAATATAATAATAACCTCTAACTCTTTTTAATATTTTAATAATATTATCTATCTTATTCATATATCGTATTTTAGTTCTTTATATATCTCTTTGCATGAATTATACTGTATTGAGCAGAGATCTATCTTTCTGATAATATATGCATTTTTAAACTTGTTAATGTCCCGTTCTAATAATTAGTGTTTTCTGTTTCAACAAATAATAAATCCTATCAAAATATAATTATATTTTTTCTGTTTCAATAAATAATAAATCCTCTCAAAATAAAATCCTCCGAAAACAAAACCCAAAAGATTTCATTCAATGTTTTCCAATTTTAATTCTTTTCTTTTTTGTTTGGTTGAGACCATTTTGAGAAGGCTTCGCTGTTTTTTCCTTCTAAATGCAATATTTCTAACCAGATGTGCTCCACATAATTAATTTATACTTGTAGTTTCCATTTGAGAAAAATATTAATAGCGTTTAATATTTTACCATTTTCAAGAAAATATCTTTTCTCTTTTAAAATAAACAAGAAAAATCCATTTTAGTCTTTCAAATTTACTATAAGATTAAAACAAAATGATAATTTTAGAAGTTAAATTACCATTTTAAATTTAGAAAACCAAAATATTGTTTAAAATTTGAAAAACCAAAACTACTTTCCTTACTCAATATTTTTTATGATCCTCCAAGATTTTCAAATCAGTTACACAACAAAATAAGTTCAGCCTTCCACGCTATAAACAGAAGGAACAGTCTAGAAATCTCTTCAAACCAGAAGTAACAGCACAGTACACCGAGTAAAACCAAACCATAACAAATAACAAATAAACAACAATTTTAAAAACAAACAATTGCGACATTCGCAGTAAATGGTAATTTCCAATCCCACCGAACCCTCCAATGATTGGGAAATTTTTTCCCTTTTCGATATAAATAAATTGCAAAGCAACACAAAGATCTGCATCTCGGCATCTATATCTATCCACACATCCACACCCTTCTGCCTCAATCCTCGTCACACACAAAACACAACACTCTCACATGTTGTGGACCAAACCCAGATCCATCACTCACAAAACCAGTAATTATTGATTTTGTGTTCGTGTTGGATTCGGTTTCACCAATTTGTCCAAGAGAGCCCGTGAAGGGTCTGTGATGTACCATAAGCTGTTCGAGCTTTTGTTTTTGTTTTTCGGCGGCGAGAAGGTTGAAGAGACCCAGTGGGAGAAGGAGCGATAAACCACATCAATATTCTTCTAGATCTTTCCATTGTTTCTATTCATCTTCCACTTCTGATTATTCGGGTACGAGAATAACTTAAAAAATCAAGATCTTGAAACAGATTTCTTCGACCTTTGTTATCAAATCCACAAATTAAGCAAATACCATGCAAAATTCTCCTACCTTCTTATTAGCATCACCATAGAAATTTTTGGTGTAATTCTTATTTGATTTGACGGGTTTGTAGCTATGGCTGCGAAGGTGTTGAAAGAGACGAAGTCGATGACGGCGGTGGAGATGGTGGCGGAACCGGCGGAGGCGGCTGTGACGGCTGTGAAGTGCTGCTGCTGCGCGTTGGTGGAGGAGTGCACGCAGGCGTACATTGGGCGCGTGAAGGAGAGGTACGGTGGGCGTTGGATTTGTGGGCTGTGTTCGGAGGCAGTGAAAGAAGAGAGGGAGAGAGAGAAAATCATGATTACAACAGACGAAGCTCTGAAACGTCACATGAGGTTCTGCCAACAGTTCAGGTCATCTACTCCTCCCGACAGCACCAACGAGGATTTCATCCTCGCCGTCAAACAGATTCTGTTCCGAACTTTGGATTCTCCGAGGAAAGACCGTTTCAGTTGTCGACCACTTGGGAGATCTCAAAGTTGCTTCTCAACCATGCAAGGAACGCAGGAGGCCCAGAGGGAATGATCACTCCTCTTATCTTACACCAGCAATAAAAGGACTCACGAATCACATATTCATTCAAGCAAAACTTAGATACATGACTGTTATTCGATTATGTGAGAGTTGAAGTTTTATTTCCTTAATTCAAAAGGGTACAACTTCAGTGTTGATAAGAGAATAATATTTTAAGGAACTGTATCTAAGTTTTTGTTGTATAAATAAAAATTGAGAGATTTGGTGGTTAATGAGGTGTACAACCCCAGTTGTGTGTGTGTGTTTTTTTTTTTGTTCTGTTGTGAGTTGGGTTATGGTTTAGGTTATAAGGTGTTTGGTTGTGTTTTTGTTTGATATTTGGGATTGAGAGGATGATTGTTGATAGGTGTCTTCTTTCCTTGACTTCAATCTAAATGTCACTTTTGGTTACTGGTAATGAAAATTCAGTTTCTCTGTGCTTAAGTTCAACTTTAAAAATTCTTCCAACATTTTTTTTTTTTTTTGACAAAATGCTTTTGTCTCATGTCAAGTTGAAATCACTTCATCTTACAAATTTATTTATTGAAATGCTTATAGTACTATTTGCAATACTTATACTTCTGTCTATATAGAATATAACTACGTGCATCCTAGAATAATATTTTAATGATATGTCACGGGTACAATTTATTCAACATAGCTCCTGACTATATATTAATATAAAAATTGTAACTTTTGTGGTAGCTTATTATAAAAAAAGCTAAAATGAACTCCAAAATTTCATTTACTTCCTTCTAATGCATTCACAGACATCTCAATTCCAATTTCATATTAAAATTGGTGTTCAAGCCATAACCAACATTAAACATAAAGATCAAATATTTAACATTGAAAATGAAAAATATATATTAAACTCGCAACATGCACAAGAAATCGATTTATTACATCTCATCTAAACACATAGGTTTAGCTCTCCATGATTTATAAAATAGAGATTTTTCATTCTTCTACATTTGTCATGGATATAACATTAGGATTTAGGATTCTTCGTCCTCTAAAATTAGCCAATGTTTTGTTCACCACCCTTTAAAATTCATGTATACAAAAATTATCATCAACAAAAAATAAACCAAATATACCATCTTATAATTTTTAAATGCATTAAAAATGTGAAGGAAGGAATACAAACTTAGGAGCGTAGTGCTTGAACGATGAGTCCCATGCAAACAAGTAGGGTGCCAACAATGGTGGTCATGCAACAAATGGTGAAAGAAGACAACAAGATAATGAAAATAATAAAGAGGAAAGAATCCTAAACAGAGAACAAGAAAACCAAGCCAAAGTAAGGAGAAAACTAGTGAAAATAAGAGTTTTTTAAACATGGTCAGTGGTGGATCTTCAAGAAATGTTTTAGGGGTGCCAAAATCTATAATATAAAATATTTTGGGTGTCAAATATATAAAATATATTAAAATTAAAAAAATAGTTTAAATTATATAATTTATATAAATTTATAAAAAAAATTAGTAGTAAGGAGAAAACTAGTGAAAACAAGAGTTTTTTAAACATGGTCGATGGTCAGTGGTGGATCTTCAAAAAATGTTTTAGGGGTGCCAAAATCTATAATATAAAATTTTTTGGGTGTCAAATATATAAAATATATTAAAATTAAAAAAAAATAGTTTAAATTATATAATTTATATAAATTTATAAAAAAAAATTAGGGGACTAACCTCTGTCACAACTATGGTTTGTCTTTGGTGATGGTCACCTCCAATGGTGAACTTGCAAACTTGACGCAAGATACTCAAAAGATGTGGTTAAACTCAGATGATGAAGAAAATGATATTCGCGAACCTATACACACCAAAGGAAGAAAATGAAGAAGAAAACAAGAGAGAAAACCTTGTATTTCGTACCGAAGATGGAAACAAAGGCATTCGTAGAGTCGAGACAGACCCAAATAAAAAATGTTGAAATTAACCCTATTCAGAAGGTATGGTTCATTGGAAAATCATAACCTATACTCTAGATATATGAATATAGGCTACAACTCCCCTTATTGCCTCGGTATAAGCTACCATTTCTACACTCAAAATATAGGCTACAATTTTATCTAATATGTAGCCTATACATCGCCAATAATTTTAAAAATGTTATCGCATTTTTATAGGTTATGTTTTACTTGCAACTGTAACCTATATTACCTAGTTAAAGGAGATATTTACATTGATACCTAAAGTCCAATTCGTATACTACCCACTTAAATATATGGAGTGTCTTAATTTATTATTAATATAGAAAAACAATATGCCTCTTATAATGCTCACATGTCATAAAAGTTTTAACATTAATTAAGAACATAACTAACTCAAAGACTTAATTTTACCAATTATATGATTGTAATGTACAATAAGTTTTTTTTTTTTTTAATGTTCATTATTGGGAAATGTATGTTTCGGTACATCCAATAGTTTCACATCGCTTAAGAATCAAGGTCAGGTGCAGTTTAAATACTTATTCTCCGCTTCACCCTCTGAGATGCCTTTTAAGGACAAAACTGTGAGCTCCAAAGCAGACAATATCTCAGAAACATGGTGGGTTGATTCTAACGATGTTGTCAGATTTGCGATCCGAACAAGGCAAAAAGAAAAATGAATTTACTTTATGTTTTGAGAGAAATTACAAATATATAAAATTAAAAACAATCTCAAACTAATATAATTTAAAATTCTGAATATTCATAAATAAACATTAAAACATAAATAAGTAATTATATTATTCAAACTTTGAAAAAAAAAGTTTGTAGAAGTTCTTTGATCTCTAACATCTTTAATTGTCTTTGTGTAATATATAATTCATTTTCTGCAACATAAATTCAATTATGAATACATTTTGTCGTCAAATAGTAATTAAAATATTTTACATAATTCTAACAAGCTCAAATGTTAAATACACTACTACAAAAACTCATATTTTCTGCCAATTTTGTTTTGAAAATTTTTTTTGTAGGAAATACTTGTAAATTTTGTTATGAAAAAAAATTTGCAGGAAATTGCTGCTAATTGTTTTGCAAAATATTTAGTATAAAACACTTTTCGCAACAAATTTTGTAAGAAATACTTGCGAATTTTATAATTTTGTAGGAAATAATTATCCACGAAGAAATTACCTGCTAATTAAAATTCTTATAAAAAATAGCAGGAAAAAGTTTTTTCTTGCAAATTTTTTTAACAAATTTGCACAAAAATTCTCATGTAATATGAGAATTTTTAGTAGTGATATTACGTTAATTAGTTATGTAAAACACATACTCTATAGAAATTACCGTTTCTACCTCTATCAACTTAACCTTCTTCCTCGTCAATTTTTTTTAGGAAATTGTATAGTTAAGTATAAGAATTTTTTTTATTAGTGACTAATTTTAGTGGTAAAAAATAATTAGTTACTATAATGACAATTTTGATACTAATTTATAAATTAAAAGTTATTGATTAATAAAATAGTTTCTAAATGGGTCTCTAAATTGGGCACTATAATGAATTAGTCTCTAAATTGATCACTAATATTAGCAACCGAGTTTTTTGTTACCGAAAAAATTGGTCTCTAAATTTGTATATAAATTGTTCACTAATATGAGAGTAAATTTAGGGACCAATTTTTCTACTAGCTAAAAGCTAGTTAATGTTAGTGACCAATATAGAGATCAATTCATTATATTGATCAATTGAGAAATTATTTTAGTTATTAATAATTTTTAACTTATAAATTGACTTTTAAATTAATCACTAATTATTTTTTATTCTTAAAATTGGTAACTGATAAAAGATTTTCTTATAGTAACGATTAAAAAATTTAATATACTTTAAACAAGTTATATTTTTCGATGATAAGAAAAAACCAATTCAATCAAAAACAAACCTCACACTTTGCTCAATGTAAATATTCACAATTTTCTTCCATGTGTTATTGCCGATGTCATTTTTTTTAAACAATTAGTTTTTATTTTAATTTTTAATCATTTCAAAATAATTAATCAAAGGAAGTCATTGAGGGGAAGAAGAACTATTCGTGGGAGAGAGGATAGAAAGAAAAGTTCCCTGGAGGACATTCTTCTATATTTATGAAGAAAAAAAAATTAATTATTAATATATAAAATTTGTAAAATACTACAAATTTTTAATATATTTTTTTCTATACCAATTATTAAATGGATAACAGTATATGGCGAAATACTACTTTTGCAATATTATTTCAGATATGAATCAATTGCGTAAGCATAGTATGCTGAGGGTATTGTATATATGGGAATGTTCATAATACACTCTTTATTAGATTTCTTTTAATTTTAAAGTATTTAATTAATATTACATAATAGAAATAATGAGTCACGGACTATATTATTAACACTAATCTGTATGGAATATAAGAAGTTATAAATTTAATATTTATTTGTTAAGAAAATGATTTTAATGTTTATAATGCAACACTATCCTTAAGCTAACGTTATTATCAATAAATTAAAGTTCGAACAATAATAAATAAGATTATCGTGGCTGATGAACAGAGAAAGCCCCCTTTTTTTTTTTTTTGTTCATAATTCATCTTCACAAATTATATCCAATATTTATACCTAGTGGTTTCCTAATAAAATCTTTTGGAGAAGAAAGGTGTGACATCTAATCGCACATGAAAACCTCAAACTACTAATATCAATCTTTCTTGAAAAGATTGATATCTTGTATTTATCTTAAAATAACATTGGTAAATCGGCTATCCACCATTCATTTGAAAAAGATTGATACTTTATGTTTTAACCACTTTCATTTAATAAATTGGAAGACAATATTTTAAATAAGGCATGTTATACCTTTATCTTGTAAACTCAATTTTGACCCATTATAACGTAACCATTTTTGGTTTCCAAGTTGATTTTTGTAATAACTATATAAGGATATGACTAATAGCAGATAAAATTTGGTGGGTTGAAATAACTAATAAAAAACTAAAAAGTGTTTTAGAAATATTTCTACAACAAATATTTTCTTTTTTGTCAAGTAATACGAAATATCTTTTAATCTACTAAAATATCATGGTTTTGAGTCCTAATAATACACAAGTATTTATATATTTAGAAAATAATTAACAAGGTAGTAAACAAACTTAAGGATCATTTCTGTAATATTCCAGGTTTTACTTGAGTTGATATATGTTTTTATATGTATACATTATTTTTGAAAAATGTTGTCAAATATAAACTAAAAAAAAACACTAGAAATAACTATAATATCTTTAACTCTATCTATGATATCTTTCGCATGCTCTTATTATGTAGCATACAATGTAAGAGTAGATCAATTGCCACAATCATAATTAATATATATACATATATCATTCATATCATCACATATGATATTATCAATTCAAAAAGTCACAATAATAAACTAAACTAAATTATATTAAGACTACATGATCTCCAATAGTATAAAGGAAAATGTTTATATCTAAGACTTATATTAAGTATGTCTCATTAAATATTAACATTTAATGCATCAAAATTAATATTATAATGTACCTCAACTCTTATACATCAAGATTAGATCTACATGAATCCATTTCAACTTCTCCTTGCTAGATTTCTTAATCTATGTGATGCAAATTATCATGAAAGTGATGTTAACATCTTAGGTATCCATACACTACCATAATAGGTTATGATACCATTTATGGTCACCAATGTATATCCATTGACCATATATATAAAATTTTAGCATGCATATTCATAAGCATCTCATTAACACTTGACCGATAAAAAACAATATTGGAATCCATCTTAACTCTTATGTTAAGATGGTTCATTACACCTACTCTACAAAGTTGTGCATAAATCTCACTTAACACCTTACCACCTGATATCTTAATTTATACTGATTTAGATTATCAGTGAAGTCAAAATGTATTATTTCCTTAATGATTTATTGGGTTTAATACCATAACCATAATATTATCCTAGGTACCCACACATGATCACTATAGATCATGATACTATTCTAGGTCCACCCACACACCATACATCAACATGTATATGCATTCATCAGGTAAGATACCATTACATATATTCACACTACTAGAAATCTGCTAAATAATGACTAAAAAATTTGGTCACTATCAGCAATCGAATTAGTGACCAAATATTATTTTTATGATTTAGTCACTAAATCAATCACTATTTCAACCAGTGGCCGATTTTAGTCAGTTAGTCACCGAAAATAGTGACTAAATTTTCTGTCACTATTTGTTATTTTCCTAGTAGTGTGGTATACATCTCTTTTAGTTTATTAATACATGTACATAATCAATTGTATATGCATATAAATACATGCAACAACACCATATACCAACCAATCATACAAATGTCGCTTGAGCAAGACTATTTCACTTGAGCAACCTATCTTCATTAAATAGGAAAATAATTTTGTGTTTGAAGGACTTCACATCACATGGGTGATACTAATTCCAAAAGAGAAGAATTGATTTGGTCACTTTCTTCGTTTAAACACCCTTTTATCTCCTTAATGACCAACTTTAGAGACGAAAAAATCAACAACAACTCTCCTTGGTTTAAATACTACTTGGTTCCTCAAGTGACATGACTTGTTCCATACTTCACAAAGTTCTACGACCTTGTCCAAAAGTTTTACTTTCCATCGCTTAAACGATAAGAGTACCAAAAAATAAAGAGAATTATTTTGACATCTCTCTCACTCAAGTCGCAAGCCATAAATTGGACAAGATTCATTTTTCATTGAGAAGCACTGTCTAGTTCAAGTAATGATTAGTCACCACTTAAGCATTGTTTGAGCAATAGCTTGACAGCGAAACTAGTAAAAACACAAAAAAGAAAAAAGAAAACACAACGTAATCATATAACCATTCAAACCAGTTATAACCCTCCCAAACACGTTTTCAACAAATAAAACAACCTGATTTTCATACTAATGTGGATGACTTAATTAAAAATAAAAAGACACTACCTCCAATATAGTTAAACATATGCTCATTCTTTTATACTATAATTCTAGATAACTTCACTTCTTCATATTATCATATTTCAACACATCTACATCAACTTAAATAACATAAATGCAATTAATTAGTTCCTCTAACATGAAAGTAGTGTGCATCATAAGTAAAACAACTCTAGGATCCCTAAAACATTTAAAATAAGTTGATGGAACTCCAAAGCTTCAAGTCCCGCACAACCAACATCTCCCCTTGATCAAATCATCATTATAATTTTATTTCTAGTATATCAAGGCCTCTAAGGTATATAACTCCTCAAAATATAAGAAAATAATGAAAAAGACAAGATTCATTGTAGAAAAGGTAAAACTTACCTAAATCAAGACTTAGATCGGACCATTTTGATCTATCCATTTTTGTTTCCTCATTGATGAAATTTGTTTAGAAAATAGATTACTTGACAACCTAGAATCTTAGAGAGAATTTAAAAAATTTATATTTCTAGAGATGAAATTTAGATTGACATGAAGAATGGATTATTTACAAACTTATTTATATGAACATGTTCAAAATACTTTTCCATTCTACATTTCCTTTAAATTAGATATCTTAATATATATTAAGTAGGTCTTAAAATTCCAAACCCAAAGTAAGCCGGGTCAATCCAATTTTGGGTATACAAATTGGTTTGGTATATTGAACTTTGTTATTAGGTCCTATATGTACATATTGGAAATTCTAAACTAAGTTTTGAAATCAAAACATGTAAGTTTTCAGTGGAGTTTTGCAATATAGAGTACAAATTTGGTCAATTTTCAAAGGACACACACACACACATATATATATATATATATATATTATTTAAATTTTAGTGTTGTTCCTATACAAATTATTTTTTTAGTATCGAAACAAATTGAAAACGCAACAAAGATTGCAAATGAAATACAACAAACAAACAAAAATAATTCATAGATAAGATATCATACAATTTCTCTAGTCATAATTCTAGAAAGATTAATATCCAAATTTAAACAATTAGCTAGGATTATTAATTAATTCAATCAAACAAATGCCATGGAACCATAAATATAATTTTTATCATAATATCATTCTATATAATTGGAAAATAGTTATCAAATCATGATTTAATTAATTCCTAGTCTGATTCATGAAATCAAAAACACAAATTACAACCGTAAAGTGACAAATATGAAATTAGAAAGAAGAACTAAGTTATGATGATAAACGATTGGTGCAAAATTTAATTCAAGTTGTATTATCTTCATTCCATAAAGTAAACTTCAAGAATTAGTTCTTCATAGGCAAAAGATGAAAAACCCGAAAAAAATAGAAGAAAATGAAGACAGTCTAAAAGTTAAGAAAAAAAGAAAGACAAATTCTAAAATTGAAGAATAAAATAAATTTTGTTTCCCTAATTAGAGCTTATTAAGTCTATATACGATCTAATCATTTTTACATGTGAGTCTAATTATAAGCTCTTGTTAAATTTATAATCTCTATTACAAAAGTCCAAATTAAAAATAAGAAAACCATAATATATATATATATATATATATATATATATATATATATATATATATATATATATATAAAATTTATTTTTATTTTTAAAAAATTGTAGAAAATAGCATAAGATACACATCCAACAAACTATATATTCACTTTGAAACCTGGAAAATGTTGAATCAAATAAAATCCAATAGAAATTATATATATAAAAAAAATGTATGACCAAAAAAAGCAAGTGACAATCAAATTAACTAAAATTCAAAATTAAAATAATTATGAATATAATGTCCGAACAATTAGAACTAGAAATAATTGCTTAAAAACTGAAAATAAAAGATAAAAACAAAACGATTCACATGGAACAAAATCTCATGAGATACGTAGACATGAAATGAAATAAATTGAGATAGGAGTGGTTCATAAAATAAATATAGTGGGAAAGAGGGTACAAATATAATGATGGATGACATGAAAAAGTTGTGGTATTATTATATGGGAATGGCATGGTAGATGGAAAGAAGAAGAATGAAAAAGAAGTCGTACTTGATGAAAATGGTAGACCCTTTTGATAAGGATATTCAAACCATGCAAATCTTATCCCTTTTTCTTTACTTTCTTCTCTGCATGTGTCATGCCATCCAACTCAACTTTAATAGAGGATCTCACACTAACTAGCACCAACTTTGACTATTTCTTCTTATTTGAATTTATCACTATTTTTTTTTTTATAATTATTCACAAATATTTTCATTTTATAGATCTTAAAGCGAGAAAATATTTAAGAAATGAAATTGAGGATTTATAGATGACAATGTGGATCGGTCCGATCCGTTTAGGCCTGACATACATTAGGTCCGCACATTGCAGGTCAAGTTGGCCCGTCCCATTGAGTAGTTGCAAGTTTGAAAACGTGACCCGCGTATTTTGACGAGCCGGCTCGTCGGGTCAAGCACACATTGACATCCTTAAGGATCTATCCAGGCTTTTTTGTCTGTACCAATGTTGCATTAAATAATAAATTTCATTCAGTATATCAGAAAAAATAACATTAAATACGGCTGAGTTGGAATGTAGGATGGGAGAGAAAACTAAGAAGTGACATTTGGTAATCACTGTTCATCACTGCTAATTATTTAAACTACGTTAGGAAAAAATTACCAAATTAAAAAAAAAATTCATTTAAAAAGTTCATTAACTCTAACATGTGGCATCCTATTGGGTTGACATGTGGATATTTTTTCAAAAATTAAAAATAAATTAAAAAAATTTAATAAAAATTAGAAAAAAATTAGAAAAAAAAATCACAAAATAACACCTGACCATCATTGTTCATTATCGTTAGAGACCAAATATTATGACTATATTGACACAATTAAATGAAAATAAATACAAAATATGTATTTAACTTTTTTTTCTTATACCTAATAAACAACATTATTTTGTTTGCATTGTTGCTGAAAGAGGTGTATTTAAAGTAGATAGTTGTTGCTTATTTCCTACATTGCTGAGGGGTTTCATTATGAATTTTCATTTGTAATGGAAGTATCATTTCATGATATTTTATCATTTTGTAATATGAGGTTAATAAGAAACCTTTTCAAAATTGTTATATTGTTTATAAGTTATTCTTACAAAGGGTCGAGGTGGCCGACATTCTCCTATTCTTCCCTTGTTCTAAAATTTTGAGATGATTGAGGAAGATGTTATCTTTAATCATGGCCGAAATTATGTTCTGCACTAAGAATCACATCATCTATGTCCAATAATATACATGAGTACTTTTAGAAACAAATTTAATATACTCACTAATATTAGACAAAATTTTACATGAAAATAATAATGTCAATTCCTTTATGTTGAACTTACTTTTTACTTCAAATTAACAATTTATAAACTTTTTAAGAAATTAGGTTGCATATTTATTTAACGGTTGAGCAATTATACCTCGCTATTGTGTTTTTTTTTTCTTTTTCAAAAGGAAAATTAAAAGAAAAAAACTATGTTTTTAAATTAACATTTACATCATTCGTATTTTTAATTGATAAAAAATATCAAGTTTCACATCAATTCAAACCATAAATAATGTAAATAATAGACTTTGTATATGGATTACTTTTACATCTTAGTCATTGAATTTATGTAAAATCCAAATTTTTTACATCAATTTTAAATCCATGTAAAACTTATATACTTTATATAATTTTAATCTATCATATTTGTACAAATAATACACATGTTACATAATTTGAGAAACATATATACTTTTTTTTTGAAAATACAAAACTTAATATGTTGTATTTAACACCAAAAACATAAATTAGTTTATGTAAGCAGTTCCAGTTAAGAGGCTTTACTTACATGTGCAGTTAAACTTTAGAATAAAAAGTGCTTCCGATACTTTTATTGCCACACAAAAAATATGTTATTAGTATGCATGTACATTGCAATTGGGAGTAAATATACGTACATATTTAGTATACGGTATGCCGATACGGATCAGAGTGTGATATTTGATTAATATAATAAATAACCCTCTTTAGTAATACAATAACTTAGTTTGTGGTACTTGCAAAGCATCTAGTATTGTTTTAGATTTGTAGGACATCTTGTCCCTTGCAATATGTTTAGTCACTTATGTTATTGGATAGACTATGTGTATTATCTTCCAAACTTTGTATCTATAGCATTGGTGTTCATTGTTTTCTTCCTAACATACATTATTTAATTTCATTTTGTGACAAAAATAATTAGTTATAATAATCAATTTGAATATTAATTTTAGTGATTAAAATTAATTAGTCACCATATTGACTAATTTAGATAAAAATTTACAAAATTAAAAATTAAATATCAATTTAGAAATTAATTCTTTTTGTAGTCAAAATTTTGGAAAATAAATTTAGAGACCGATTTACAAACCATTTATAATTTTTAATGTATAATAGTAATGATTATAATAAACAATAATTTTTTATTTTGTAAATTGATATTTAAATTGGTAACGATAGTAACTAATTATTTTTTATCACTCAAATTGGTATCTAAATTTATCACTATAATAACTTTTTTTTTCACTAAAATTGCTATCATATATCCAATTCTTTATTGGTAAATGCAATCTTATATAAAACAATTCATTATTTTTATGATAACATGTTATCTATTTATATTAGGTTGTTCATGCCTTTAACAATCTTTCCATTTTTTTTATTGCGACAAATAATATTAAAAACAAGAAAACATGTTACTGTCAATTTAGTCAGTTTGCTTTTCTTTGATTTTTTTCAATAGTTAAGGTTTTAAAAACATCAAACTTATAGAAATATTTGTGATCAAAGCCTACAAGTTTAAAGCTCTTGAAACTGTTTCACAAACATCAAACTTTGTGTGAAAGGTTAAAAGAGATCAAAGCTGCTTATGCTTTCATGAAATAAGAATTAAAAGTCTTTTTGATCTTTGAAAAAACTTAACAAAATTTTAAAAATAAAACTCAGTTCCTTTGTAAAAATGCTCATCCTATGAAAGCTATTAATGTTAGAGCATAAAAACATCACCAAACATCTGTAATCATAGTATGAGGACACTAAGATAATCAAAGCACAGATGATATAATAGTTACAAGATGCCCATGCATTCAAATTTTAAGACTAACCATGAGTGTTATTGTAATAACATAAGAATACGCACCAAAGAGATAAAAAAATTATAAGTACACTTATCCCACTTTCATGTGATTTGGTTTGGAATCATGATAACCTAAACAAACAGTGCATGTGAAATTGTTTTAGGTACACCTTCCTTGGTGTGGATTCACTCTTCCTGTTACGTGAACAATTGTCGCACGCATTCGATGAAACAGCTTATTAAGTAAAACATGAAGAACTCAAACAAAACTCAAACAAAGCAATCGGTCCATTAAAATTCAATAAGGATTGAAACGGTGTATGTGGTAGTGATCAAGAAACAAGCGGTGCAGAAATTTGAGCAGCTGAAGCAACTTTGATCAGTGATACTGTGATGTTCATCACGCAATTGAAGTCTGTTCGGTGCAATAATTGGATTTCTCTCAGTGCAAACGACATTGTTGTGCAGTGATTGAAGCAAAGTTGATTAGGTATTAGCTTGTGTCGGTGTCATTCAATTCAAACAGCACAAGTCAGAGGCATTGGAATCTGCTGAATTAGTTCATGCATGAATTCAAAGAAGTGCAATCCCTTGTCAAGTGAAATTGTGTGAAGTATTAAGTTGGAGGGTAACATCATATAAAAATATAAAACAAAACCATAAATTTATTATATAGATTGAATTTTTATATTATTAGTAACTCTTGAGTAAATCCTTTGATGTGAGTTCCATGTCTTTGCTTTGTTTAATTGATTTCATGCAATCCTAGCAAATAGGTGTGTTCATTTGATGTTGGTTGATTTTGAAAATTGAATGTGGAGTTGATAAGCAGTGATGGAGTTCAAATTGAAAGAATTGCAAATAGCATTCACTTAAACAACTTTGGCTTCATATGGCTTAAGATTGCCTTTAGGTCCCAAAATTCTTGAGTGAGTCCTAATTTAAAAATATTTTCCCAATTGTTTTAAATTTCAAGTAGAAAATTATCTATGTGAAGATGATTTAATTTGAATAATCTGTTTACAATTAAATGTTATATAATGTGTAGACACAAAATCAATTCTTTTAAAAAATTTACCTAGATTATCTGTAGTTAGTGACAATCGGTATCTTCCTTTTACATACAGTTGGTATCTGTAGTTTAATCATCATTGCTACTACTTCAAAAAAAGTGAAGAATCTATGTTTAGAGTTGCACCATATTAAATCATATAAAATCTCTCCACGAACAATTATAAAAATCATAAAAAATATGAAATTTTTTATCTAATTGTACAAGAAATATGAAGAATCTTAGTTGCATCCATCAGGTGGAGTTTAGTACATAAACATATTTACATATTTATAATATTTGAGTTATTGGAATACTAAATAATATTTTATATATTATCTCCTAATATTTCAGATATTATGGATTTCATGAGGTTTAGTATATATAGATCTTTGTATATTTGTAATATATTTACAGATGTATATTTGAGCTACTTGAATATAAGTAATATTTTATATGTTATCTCCTAATATTTTATATGTTATCTGATTATTGATTATGTGCAGTTTAGTACATATGTATACATGTTATAACATATTTATAATTGAATATCTGAGTTATTCAAATACTAAGTAATATTTTATATTTTTTATATTATATATTATCTCCTAATATTTCAGATGGGTGATCCAATATACATTTTATAAGATATAGGTCACTGGTTATATATATATATATATATATATATATATATATATATATATATAATCTCTTTTTTTTCACATTTCATAATATTTGCTTTATTTTTAATTATTTTAAAAGTTAATTATTTTATAAATAATTTATTTTTAATTATTTTTCTATAAATTTTTTTTTATTTTAAATTATTATTTAAATTTTTTTTATATATTTTTTTATTTTATATTTAACAATTATTTTAAAAATTATATATTTATTATTAATCTTAAATTTCTTGAAAATTAGAAAAGGGCGAACACACGTAACACAGAGGTTGTGTGTTCGCTGATATATATAAAAGAGATTTATAAACCACATTTTTAAGGAGAAGATTTTCATTTACCTGAGCATTGGAAAGTTGATACCCTTATGAATTTTTAACACTTAAAACACGAAAACAAAGATCTCCAAATCTAAGGAAAGAAAACTTTATTTTCTTCTTTTGTTGGGAGAAAAAAAAATGATGAACATGACCTTCTACTGGGGTAAGAAGGTGACAATCTTGATTGATTCGTGGAAGACCAATTCCTGGATGTGTTACCTTCTCAGTCTATTTGCATGTCTCGTGGTTGCCGCATTCTACCAGTATCTTGAGAATTGGCTCATCCATCTCAAGCTTGTCACTCGCGATCGGAGGCCAACAGAGATCCAGGTTCCGCTTCTGTGGGGTATAGCCAGAGATAGAAGGAGATTGGAGGTTAAGTTGGCGAAAGCTATTCTGTTTGGTGTGAAGTCGGGAATAGGGTTTTTGTTGATGTTGACAATTATGTCCTTCAATGGAGGGGTGTTTGTGGCAGTTGTGGTGGGTCTTACGATTGGATATCTTCTGTTTAGGAGTGAGGAGGTGCTTGATGATGCTATTGTTGTTGATAGTTCCTGTGCCTGTGCATAGGGTTTGATATTTTAAAGTAGTCCCTGCAAAAACAGCATGAATGGAGTGCTTCGATTCTGGCTATATTATTTTGAAGTCATTTTTTAAAAAGAAATAAACTATGCACAATTACATTGGGTTAAGCCTGTGAGAGATTTGTGTTTTTATTTGGTTGTGCTTGATGATTCGATATCTCTGATTAGTTTTGTGAATAACTCCACAGAAAAACTCAATAATTGAAAAGAAAATTTTTTAGGCACTTATTAAAGGTTGTCAAATAATTTAAAGATATTTGAGAATAATTTAACAAGCCAACCAAAATAATTTTATTTTCTTAGACTCAATCACCAGTCACTACTGGAAGCATTCAAGGGAAGAGACAGGTTTCGATGTGCCTTGAGCTTGTTTTCTTGTTAATCATTCAAAAACTATTAGTGGATCAATAGGTATCAGTGGAACGTTTTAGAATGAAAAGCTGTCGGATCATCAGAAACATGGATCCCTGTAAATAAACTTCAGGTTATGGTTATGCAATGGGAAAACAGAGATTCCCAAAATACTTGCTGCGCAAGTCATTTTAAATTATTGCTTCACTTGCATCAACTTCAGGGGAACTTATTCCTTTGGTTGTCCAGATACAAAACCTATATCTGTACATATGGAAAAAAGAATAAAGAAGAAAAGATATGGGCATGAGTTTCAAACTTAATACTTTATAGGTTGAGACGAACCACATACACAGCAAATTTGGGGAAAAATATGTTCAGCAATTTGTAACAATCTGAAAGCGCATCTAACCTATACATAAAGTGATACTATAGTCAACTTCTTAAAGATAAATCACATGAGGTTGAGACTTGCTAAAAAGATAAAAGCATTTTCTGTAGTCCCAAGAAGTCTTCAACTAGCTGAAGCAGGTTCCAAATTAAGTTTTCCATCCTCTGATATGCTAGGAAAGGATCACCAGCACTATAAATTCAGTGACGAATGCCAGGGTTCACATGATTGAAGCAGCAGAGCAACAAACAGCCTGGAATCTTTGCTGCCTGCAGATCATATGTTGTCTATGAAAAGAGCCTCTCAGTAAACTAGAATAAGAAATGTCACATGGTATGGAGGATCACAATATGTCACATTCACTGTTATTGATCTTCTTCCGTTTTCAACAAAACTAGTTCACTTTCTTGCTGTAGATTCTTGTACTTCAAATTGTTTGGGAGCCATCTAGATAATCTCTCAGGCCAGAACCTGGCATGAGATAAATGAGAAGCAAATTTGGTTACATGTTTTAAATTAAATGTACTGCATAAAGAAAAAACAATATAGGCATCTATAAAAAAAATGAATAAATGATTAACGTCATATGTACAAGGTTGAAAAAGGAAATAAAAGCCTAACAAATTTTGGACCTACTGCACCAAGGATCCCCAAATTAAGTGCCCATCCGTAGAGACTAACAATTATCAGTTTACCAAATTCATTCCACAAAGGCAGTTGTTGCACATAGAAATTCCGTGAACTAGTTCAACACATGAAATGACACATTGCATGGCAAATAAAGAGTAAATTGAATGCTATGATTATCAACAAGAATCTTAACCCATGTTGCCAACCACATCGCCTTACTTTCTGCTCACACCATAAATCGCTTCTTCTTTCAGTCCTTTTCACTAAAGTACTTGTTAGTGCATTTCTCTGGCTCCCTAAATGGACTGCCTATGCCCAAAATCCCCCTCACAGGCGGGCACCTTTCAAATTTGTCTCATCAAAGTCACTTAGGAATGTAAGATAAGTGAAATGGACAGTGCTCATGCAAGTTTTCAAGTCTCTGCAAAAGACTAAAGACGCCATAGTCTTTACATAAATTTGACTAGTGCAACACTCCCACTAATGAAAGAGAGTTTCATATTATCTTCTTCAATAATTGGTTATATGTAAGGATGGTGAAACAATCCATTTGTGAATTGGTTACAAGTCTTTGAAAGGAAATCTCGAGTCAGTAATCCAACCCACCGCTTGAAAGCTTAGTTTTCCTTTCTGTTTGAGTTTCCATTTTGGGTTATAACTTATAAACCTAACCCAGCCCAGTAACTCTTAGAAAAACAACGCTTGGGTCACATATATAATAAATTGACTTCCCTCACGTACCCTTGAAAACAAGAGCCTAGTTGAAATTCTAAGTAGTTTTTTCCCTCACTTCAAGACATCTAATGGTCTCATTCCTAGAATATTCGAATGCATGGCTTTTGCTCATGTCCGTAGTCAAAACCGAGACAAACTTGATCCCTGGGCTGTTAGATGTGTCTTTCTTGGTTATTCAGCAACTCAAAAAGGTTACAAGTGTTATAAACCTACCACTAAAAAATGGTATATTTCTGCAGATGTCACCTTCCTTGAAACTAAGCCTTTTTTTCTCTGAAACCACAAAACAATGCTAGAAGATCTTGATGACCAATTTGAACCCTTTATTATGTCCATAACTGAGCCACCAACTGAACAAATTAACTCTGGGTCAGAATTAGAAGCTGAAACTAATACAAATTTCCCCACTGAGACCACTGGAGTACAAGGAGAAACCACCCAAATTGTCATAGGACCTGTCCCGAGAGATGGTTCAAGATTTAGTAATGTCTACACAAGGAGAAAGAGCATTCCAGACATGCTACAAGTCCATGAATCCAATCCTAGTTCTAAGCCATAAAATGCAGAGAGATCTGAACCAGACAATGAGGAAACACTTGACTCTATAAATGACCTTGATCTTCCAATAGCAATCCGAAAAGGTACCAGAAACGCCCAAAAAAACATTTGTATCCTCTATCAAAGTATGTTTCTCTTGATAGATTATCAACTAACCATAAGAGCTTCATTGTTAGCTTGAATTTTGTTATTGTTCCAAATAATGTTGTTGAAGCTTTAGCAAAGAAAGAACAGAGAGATGCCATGAAGGTGGAGATGGAAGCATTGGAGAAAAACAATACATGGGAAATCGTTGACAAACCCAAAGAAAAAAATATTGTTGAATGCAAATGGATATTCACAATAAAATATAATGTTGATGGATCTCTTGAAAGGTACAAAGCAAGGTTGGTGGCCAAGGGATACACTCAAGCTTACGAGGAGACTTTTGCACCAGTTGCCAAGATGAATACTTTAAGGATCCTTCTGTCCTTAGCTGCCCACTTTGATTGGAAACTTCTACAGTTTTAAAAATGCATTTCTTCATGGAGATCTAGAGGAAGAAATCTACATGAACATCCCTCCTGGGTTTAAAGGAGATAGACAAAATAAGGAGCGCAGACTCTGAAAGGCACTTTATGGATTGAAACAATCCCCTAGAGCCTAGTTTGGGAGGTTCTCCAAAGCTATGAAGAGATTTGGCTACAAACAAAGCCAAGAAGATCACATGCTGTTTACTAAACATTCAGATCAAGGGGGGAGGTAACAATTCTTTTAGTCTATATTGATGATATATTATAGTATCCGGCAATGATGAAAACGAGGAGGAGAAACTGAAACAAAGACTGATCTAGAAATTTGATCTAAAAGAGCTTGGATGATTGAAGTATTTCCTAGGGACTGAAGTAGCATATTCTAACCAGGGAATCTTTATATCCCAACAAAAATATATAACTGATTTGTTGGCAGAGACAAGAACTATTGGGTGCAGACCCACTTCAACTCCAATGGATCCTAATCACAAGCTACGTAAAACTGAAGAGGAACCAGGAGTAGACAAAAAGATGTACCAAAAAGACTGGTTGGAAAATTAAAATATCAACCACACACCAGGCCAGACATTGCTTATTCGTTAAATGTAATCAATCAGTTCATGCATGAACCAAAGGAATCTCATCTTTGAACTACTTACAGGATTCTGCATTACTTGAAGGGCAACCCGAAAAGGGAATTATGTTCAAAAGGAATGAATGACTTAATCTTGAAGCCTACACCGATGCTGACTATGTTGGTTCTTTTGTTGATAGAAGATCAACAACGGGATATTGTACTTTCCTGGGTGGAAACTTAGTGACATGGAGGAGTGAAAAGGCCTTAATAGCTCAATCTTCCACAATCTCATAAGCAAGCTCAGAATGATTAATATCTATTCCTCAGCTTGAGGAGGGGTGTCAGAATATGTGGAAAATATTATTTATTTATTGTACAATAAATATAGTATTATTTGGAATCCCTAAAATTAAGTGATTGGGATTAGGAGTTATTTGGCAGATTTGCTCCTGATTTAGGATCTTTATTTCAAGAGACTTATTTCCTTAATTAGGATATTTATTTCTTCTAAAATACGTATGTATTTCTCTGCAAATTTTCAACGAAAATTACCCCACAATTATATTTCGTTTTGTAACACTTCGTAGATACAATTTGTATTTTCCAACTTAAAGGGGAGTGTTAGAATAAGTATTAATGTCTGGGTACAGAGTAGTTGTTGAAGCAGTGTTCCTAATAGATTGGTGTGTTGCACACCATTGATAAAGTCTTCAAATGTTGTTGGAGATGGATTAGCCATGAATATAGGAGCAACTCAGCATTGGAAATGTTAGACCCATCCATCTTCTCAATACTAACATATATGGTTAGAAAAGAAAGTTTGGAGAATCTACTTTGGAAGTCGATGTGGTGTTGGAAGACGTTTTTTTCTAGAAAGGTTCGGAGTAAAAAAAAATTAGGAGGGCGTCAAAATAGTGAAAGCAAACCTAAGAGAAAGGTTCACCAAAAAACTCCTTCAGACACAGCTATGAAAAAGGCTCGAAATACCATGCTCAAGTACAAGGAAGAGAGAAACATTGGGTCGAAACCATGTGTTTTTAAGACAACATGGGTGCTTTATTTATATTGAGACAAAGAAATCAATACAATAAATAGAGGAGATTTCATATCCTCCAATAACAAAGATATATATAAGAATAAATAAAATGTTTCTAATAATACACATATAATCTAGATATTCCTGAGTATATATGATTAGTTTCTTATTCCAATATTCCTAATTATAATTATATATGATCAACTTGTTATTTCTATAACCATAACAACACCAATGAAGACTTTCAATAACAACGAAAGTAAATACAAGAATGCATTTACAATTGTTGATAATAGATGGACTTCCAACTTCATCGCCATTGCATGCAGTTGGTCACTCTTTGTACTTATTCTTTTATTCCAACTCAAAATGGATTACCAATGGATTGTATGCTTGTATCAAGAGGTTGGTACCAAATAAAGATGTGCAACAAAAATTTTAACAAAGTTGCCCCACTTGAGACTGAGACTTTAAAATATGAGTAGTGGACTCCAGTACCACTCTCTTCCTCTTCTATTTATAATGAAACAAGCACGTACATATGAAAAGATATGAAAAGACTACTCTAAGATACTAGGCAT